>Ga0209589_1013431_pt1 | contig 10685 bp, 3 predicted proteins | sample CowpeawhiteBW_FD_187525 | JGI IMG/M metagenome (GOLD analysis project Ga0209589, IMG submission 187525) | Root nodule microbial communities of legume samples collected from California USA - Cow pea white BW (SPAdes) (version 2) | ecosystem: Host-associated > Plants > Roots > Nodule | place: USA...
GAGGAAGAAGACAACAAAAATGGGGCAAATCTCCTTCAAATGTAAATACCACGTGGACACTGTACAATTATAATTTCAACCACTCATGTCTTATTATTTGACACGTATCGCTTCTGCACTGCCACCTTACCACTTTCTAAACGCCGTTTCGGAAGATTTAACGGTTTGGACTCAATTGGTGCACTTAAACTAATTTGGGTACGTAATTGAGACTTTTTTAAAACCGGGCACCAATTAGAAACTTCAGTACCAAACTGGGTACTATGCGACTAATTATACCTAAAAAATTTAACTATAACATTAACTTCTAGGAATACGACAATTCCAACAAGTCTGCTTGTTATGATCCCACGGAAAATAATTTCATCCTCAATTATTTTAATCCACTTTTTTTAATTCATTTTTAATTTATTATTTTTATCATTTCTTAGATCATCATATTATTAAAAAAAATTAAAATTATAATTTAAAAGTAACAAAAATGATGAGTTAAAAAAAAAATTATAATATCATTATTCTCACTGTATTACTACCAAAGATACCACCACCAACAACCTAAAAAACGAACATAACATGATCAAGGTGTCAGTGACCACAACAACAAAAAAGTGTCAACGACAACAAATCAAAGACCAACTCAAAAAGCATAATAGGGACGAAGAAGGGAGAAAAATGGAGGAAAGAAAAACTGAAACCTATCTAATTTAATTTTCTTCAAACTTTAGAAATGCATTGAGCTCACAACATAATAAAATACTGGTGGTGATAGATTAGTACTCATCAAACAATCAATACCCACTTAATAATTTAAAATAATAAATTGTTTAATTTTTAATTAAAATTTATAATATATATTATTATATTATTAAAATTGATTGTAAAATAAATATAATTTTTTAGAAATGTCAAAAAATATATTTTCTAAATATTATTATAGGTTGCTATCTCAACTGTTGTGAAGTAGCCTAGTGAACCAAGATGGTCCACGTATTAAGACTCTGTGATTCATTTCCCGAGGTGGACGGACTCTGAATTGGTGGGCTCAGCCCATATGAACAACATACAGACAAACATGTGTAACATGTGGATAATTGAACTAACTACTATTATATTATCTTTATAATTATATTAATAATATTATTTTTTATACTGAAAATGCATAAAACACATGATCAAATTCTATGTTTGAAATAATATTTTTTATAGATCGATTAACTAATTTATCGGTAAAACTAGTTAATTTAGGGGATAATATTAAATGTGTAAATTAAATTTTTTATTTTAAATATTTCTGACATTGATAATTTTTTTTTTATTTTTAATCACTTTAATTATGTGGTGTATATTGGTCGGGAGTTGACAGCAAGGTACATAGTCAACAGTTCATTAGAAATGCTGAGCACGTAGAAGATATCCGTTAAGACTCGCAGCTGAGCAGAAACAGTGAGAGAAGAAAAAGAAAGAAAAAGAGAAAGCAAGGTGAGATTTGATCACAAACCTTTCAATGCGTTTTGTAACAGATAGTGAAATTTGTATGTTGTTGTTGTTGAATTGTAGTTATGGCGACGAAGGTTCCTCAGATCGCAATTCTGGGAGCTGGTATTTTTGTGAAGACTGTGTACATTCCCAAACTCGCGGAGATCTCTCATCTCTTCCATCTCAAAGCCATTTGGAGCCGCAGTCAGGTAATACCATTCTTCCATTGCTGTTCGCTCTTCTTTCAATCTCATCATCGGTTATTTTGAATTTTTGAATTCACGTTTTCTGCGCAGGGATCTGCTACGGCGGCCGTAGAGATAGCCGGTGAGCATTTTGCCGGCGTGGAGTGTAAATGGGGAGATAGCGGTCTTGAAGAGATCATCCAAGATGGATCCATAGATGCCGTTGCTATCGTGTTGGCTGGACAAAATCAGGTTTCTTATTTTCTCTTCTCTGTTCTCATCTTTACCTTTTCTCACTCTCGATCACTTTGTGTATGCATAGCAATTCAGGTAATTATTTCTTGTTTGGCTTCTAATTGAATCAAATTATGAATAATAACAATCATGTTGCTGTCTACCTGCTGCATTTAATCGCCATACTGTGTATTACCTACTTTCAAAATGTGGATTTGGATATACAGGTAGGTGCTTTCCAATCTCAATTTTCCCACTGTGCTTTCCGATAGTGCTGATGTGAGGTTGTGCATTCAGAAAAGAAAAAAAAAAAAAATCTAAGTCTCACTATAACTAGACCTCTAACTCTGAGAGCTAGATTGTTTATCTGTCAAGTTTAATTGGAATTGGAAGGGCTTTTGAACTTGAATTCTACAGAATTTACAATTTCTTTACATTTTCTTAACAAACAATCGATTGTTGCAGGTTGACTTTTCACTGAGGCTGCTAAAGGCCGGTAAACATGTTATTCAAGGTAATGATTTCTTTTTGAAACCTATGAGTGTACAAGTTTGTTCGCCAGATATTATCTTTCTTATCAGGTTAATTGCATCGGTGAGGAACTTGCCTGGCTACTTTACACCATGCTAGTAAATTTACTTTGACACAAATTTGTTTTTACGTATATATATTTTGTGTCATTCACTAAATTTTTGTTTGTTCTGACGCGTTGGATGCCTAATTTGGTGGATATAAAGAGAAACCTGCATCATCAAGTAAGTAGTGTTTTTGTTATGGTAGTATTTGCACTAGATTGTATAAGAATTGAATTGGTAAAATAGTTTCTATGAGCTAAACTGAAAAAACAATTTTAATTAAGTGTAAAAGTGAAAGAAGTGTTGTGACAGAGAGAAGTACTTTCTATGGATATAAGGAGTGTGCCAATGGGGGGTTACTAGTTTTTAACGAGAAAGGTAATATTTTTCATCTTTAAACTGCGAACAGTTCGGGTCAGCAGGGCACTGAAATACTCTTTTTGCAATTCTTTTTTTTTTTCTTTTCAAACTAAACTTCAAACATAGTTTACTTTAGTTTTTCCTAAAAGCAATTTATGTTTTTTTTTTCTTAAATTAATTCAATGCAGTTTCTGAAAGTTCAATTCTATTTTTGCCCACCTCCTTATATAGGGGTGGTAAATAAATCAATCCTTCTGGATATTTTTTGAATCCATCTCCATTTTATAAAAAAATATCTATATTAAGTACGTGTAATATTTAAAATTTTAAATAATATATATATATATATATATATATATATATATATATATAATATTTTTAGTCTTTAATTTTGTAACTCATTTTTTTTTCGTATATATTTTTTTCTCCTCTTTTATTTGTTTGAGTTGTTTTATATCTATGAAATTTATTCACATCTTGGAGATGTGAAACTGTTTTTATGATTCTCATTTGAATATTTTTAATCCTTCTTAATATTTTTATTTATTCTTTATTTTATTTTCTTATGTGAATTTTTAACTTAATTTTCAAGTATTCAATCAAATGAATAAGTAATATAAAAAATTTATCTTCTTTATTATTTTTTATCTGACATAGATTAAAATTCAAAAAATAAAAATTTTTTAATTTTAATTATTATTAATTTAATTTTTGTTTTTATGAAATTTTCTCCTAATGATGTTTTATAATTTTTATTAATGTATAAAAAAATATTTTATTAGAATTTAGACGAAGAAATTAAAGAAACATTTAAAATATATATAATTATAATTTATTTTTAAATATTTGATATTAAAAAAATAATAATAAATTATTTCGATATTGAATATTTAATAATATAATATCTTGTTTGTCATAATTTTTTATTTTTTAATAAAATTTATTTAATTAATATTGAAATATTAAAAAAGTAAGTACGGATCGTTATCTGATTGAAATAAAAATGTGATAAAATATTTATATCCATCGAATATGAATATGAGTATAAGAAAGAAGACCCCTTTAGAATTCTATTTACAAAGAATGTAAGCTCCAACATTTGCTAAAGTCTTAGACACTCGTTAAAATAAACACATTGCAAAAGTCCAAGTAAAAATAATAATAACAACATAATTACATTACTAACATATTTAAAAAATAAATAAACCCTAATTCCTAAATATTTTAGTATTATCAAATTTTTTTTATTGTTGTTGATGGAACTCCAACAAATCCTAATCCCTAAATTCTTATCTTTTAGTTTATATTGTAGTCCAAAAATCTTGTGTCGTCCACATCTTGTTGAAATTCTTTAATCAAAGTTAAAACCTTAAACACAAGAAAAAAATATTCATAGAGTTAAAAACTCGAGACTTCTTTCTTAGAGACTTCTTAGTGAAAAACAAAAAATTTATTCTCTATTCATATTATCGCTAAACATTAAAACTTCAAAGCTTGAATCGTCTAACCGTCTTTAACCACACTTTCTCACTTTTCATGTTTAATGTTTTTGTGTTCATCTTCAACCTTTCAACGTAGTAGAGTGAATAAGAAAATAAGAAAAAAACTAGGATAAGAGTTAGAACCCAAAAGTGCTGCGTGAGATTGATAAAGTTCACAAGAGTGTGGAGAGAAAGAGAGTCTTGGGAGAAAGTGAAAACAAGCATAAAATTTCTACTCTATCAAACGACTAAGCATTTAACTTTATTTCTTACCTATTTATACTTTCTCAAGATGTTTCTCTATAGGAAAATGATATTTTAACTTACTTTTTTTGATCCACTTTTAATCCATTACTTCAATTACCATTAGATCATCTTTTTTTAATTCTTTTTAGTGATGTGATGTAATGATCTAATGGTGATTGAAGTGGTAGGTTAAAAGTGGGTCAAAAAAAATGGGTTAAAGTATCATTGTCCTTCTCCATATTCATTCCCTCTATTTCTCTTTCCAAAACCCTCTATATTTCTCTTCAAAATCAAACAGGGCAATAGCATAACTATACATCGATACAAAAATGCAGGTACAATTGAATTGGAAACTGCATTGTCCAGCTATCAATCTATTTCTGCTGCTTCCCCTGGTCCATTAATATGGTCTGTGGCTGAAAATTACCGATTTGAGTCTGGCTTACTAGAGGTATTCGTTTTTTTGAGCTCTTTGACCCACCTATGAATCCAACTGTACAGTCACATGAGTTTTTTGGCAGGGCAAGAAACTGATTGCTGACATTGGGAAAATTATCACTATTCACCTTACTATGGAAGCATCAATGACCACTTCAAACCCCTACTATTCTACCAGCTGGAGGCACAGTTTCACTGTATGTGCTTTGTAATTAAGTTGTGCGCTGTCTGAGTATTTAAATTTAAAAGAGCATTTCTCATATAACCTATGTTTTGGATCACTGGAATGAACTACCATTCTGACCTATAAACTAGAAGAACTATACTATTTAATATAATAATTCAATAATATACGAAATCTTAATATCTGGATCAACTTAATGTTGGTAGTGAATAAGAATGGATATAATTTTATTCCTCTGCTAAATTCTAATCCATAGAGTTACCTTCACAATACGTGACTGAAAATCCAAGTTTGGATCTTTATATGTCTTAATCTATGGAGTACTCAAACAATCTAATCCATTTCTATTAAGAATTTGTTTTTTTTTTTTTGTATTTTCTTTTCTGTGGCTATACTTGATAAGTAAAATATTGTAAATCCAAGTTCTTCAATAACTTATCATGTTATCTGCATAACAGTTTAGGCCTATTTTACTGTACTAATTGTCGATTTTTGGTTCTTATGTGAAGTTGTTCCTTTTTCTCTTTCTGGCAGGGAGGTTACGTGCTTGATATGGGCGTGCATTTCGTTGCAGCGTTAAGATTGGTAATCTTTTTTTTTTGTTATTATTATGGTAATCTTTAACTTGTAGTGTTCATTTGATTGTTTTATTCATTGTCTCATGTAGTTCTGGTGTTTCCAATGAAATTTATGGTTGCAACAAACTCTTATTATGGTTTTATCAAACTGATATACTCTTTGGCATCTTACCAAAAACTTTGTTATTAGTGTTTAATGCTCTGCTCCCAAAATACACTTGGGCATTAAAAAGATAGTGGTTGTATGATTTAATTTTTTTTAAGAAATACTGTCTTCTTACCTGCTTGAAGTAAAGTTGCTTGTTATTCTAAAAGATACTGTCCTTTCAACTTATTTATCTATCAGGAATCCAAGAGAAGGGGCTATAGGCCTGATTTCTCGAGTTCAAATTCTTTTCTGGATGTTTTGGCATTGTCTTCTATTGATCACTAAAAATACATTGATGTTGGTATATTAAATTTCTTTTCAATATATTTTAAAACATAAAAATCGGTGTCCAAACAATGTATTTTAAAGACACAGCGTAAGAACAATACAGGAAAATCCAAAAAATACAAATTCCTGATTTCGTATATAATTATGTTCTTTGAACCTTTTGTTTTGGCAGATTGTTGGGTCTGAGGTGGCTTCAGTTTCAGCAAGGACATCTCACGTAGATTTGAACTTACCTCCCCCAGATACCATATCATCTGTCTTGTAAGCCTCTATTTCATGAAGTTAATTTACAACACATGACTGCAAATCCAAGATTAATTTTGGAATGTTTTATCTTTAGTCAGTTGGAGAATGGATGTTCAGGAGTGTTTGCGGTAGTTGTCAACTCCAAAACACCCAAGGCAAGTGGTCAAAGATCATTCTTCTTACAGATGTGTCACACCTGCTAGACTACTACTATTCATGCATTTATTTCTTTATGTATTTACTCATGATTTTTATTATATTATAGTTTTTGTGGCGATTTGTTGGCTTGAATGGAACCCTGGAAATTGAGCAAATTTTCGAAGGAAAACAAGGTTACCTGGTATGTACTGAGTCTCTGATACTGGTTTTCATAAAAAAATGGCATCATTTTTTATGTCTTGTGATGCCATGTAGGTTTCTCTTCATGGTGCCGATGGACAAGTCAAAAGGTCCACCTTTCCATCCGATGGAGTAATTGAGGAATTAAAAGCTTTTCTTAGTGATGTATCTGAAAACACCCTCAAGGTAAATTGAGTACAAAATAATTCCTCATCTTACGTTTGAATTCCTAACAAATTTTCAAGTTGATCATTGTTCATGTTACATTTTTTTTTATCAATGACTTCTCCAAACATTTCTGAAACTAGATTCAGACAACTTCATGGACATTATACTAAAAAGGTTAAATATGTTTATAGTTTTTAAACTTGGATGTGAAATTGTAATTCATCTATGTTTCAAACTTTGATTTATTTTAGTTTTCAAAGTTTAAAAATGAATAAATATAGTCCTTTTAATCTAAGAATGTAAAATTTTCACGTGCTAAACGATATTCCAGCATTTGAGCTTAAACGTGTTAAACGGTAAAACAGCTCAAATGTCAGCAGCATGAAACATCATCATCAAATAAATTTTGGTTGGAAAGATTATATATCTATTACTTTTTAAGTCTAAGAATCAAATTATATCACAGTTTGAAATAGAGACAAATTCTAATTTCGTCTCAAAATTTAGGAACTAAAAACATATTTAACTTTTGATAAAAATATAAAGAACAACCTTGAACAGGATGTTGTTTTCTAGTCTAATTTATTTCCTTGTAGCAGAAGGGGAGTGAATTTGTGGCTGAGCCCCGACTCTCTATTGTTGAGGGTGCAAGAGATGTTGCTGTGTTAGAGGCAATTTTTGAATCCGGAGCTAAGGAAGGTGAAGTTGTTCATGTGAAAAAGTTTTGAGAGAATCGCGGAACCCTTTTTCACTTGCAGCCTAGATTAATGTTTACCAATATTTACTCTGCAATGTTATGGAACCCGTCTCTCTATTGATGAGTAAGCTTGTGTTTGAATAATTACCCTCATCAATGTCATTGGATCAAGCTTTTGTATTTGCTTAAATAATTAGTGTTGTAATAAGACCATGTTTATAAACTATGATATTGACCTTGAATTATTTAATGTTCATATATACTTTGGTAATGTGTCACAATTGGAATCCTTGGAATTTCGCTTTATTAGTGCTTAAGTTTTGTAGGAGTTAGGATAAATATTTTTTTATTAGTATTTTAGAGAACTATATCTGCCGATAATGAGATGTGTGTAATAAGTTTATGAAATTTTTGTAATTTATAAAATTACAGCAGAAAAAAGAGAAATTTTGTTTATTGTTATTATTGGCGCTGACTTTGCAAACGTGAATGATCATTTTCTTTTCAAACGCATTCTATAACATTTGTTTTTCAGACAAAAAAAAAATGTTGACGTTAAGATTAAAAGACTAAATTATGGTATAAGTAAAATAAAAAGAATAAAATTATAGTAAAATATCATAGTGAAATGGATATTTCTTATGATTTTAGTTCGTAGTTTGGGTTTGGTTCTTGTTCGGTTCACCATAGGCAGAAATGTTTGAAAGAAAGGAATCACCACGTAATCAAATTCACTTTGGAAATTGTCAATAGATAGAATGGATGTTTCAAAAGATGTTTACGTCAATATTATGTGAATTTTTTTAATAGTTTATTTAATAGAATCTTATAAATATTGATGATGATTATAGTAATCTTATAAATAAATTACATAAAGAACACCTACCATTCTAGATAGAAAAGAATAAAGTTGAGAATGTAATGAAGATGCTTTTCCTCAGGTAACAGAAATGTATATTATGAAATTAAATAATAGAACTTCCGAAAGATATTAAAAAAAAATTGTGTGAAAGAGTTTGTTTTTTTTTAATGACAAATGTAAATAGTTTGGTTGAGAAGCATGGCATAATCTTTCCAATTGGCAAACCACAAAGTAATATGATTTCAAGTAGCATCGTTCGTTCTGTGACTCATTATTAAGAATTAATCAACTTCTAAACTTTATATTTATTACCCAAATGTCTTTCTCAGAAAAAAATTACCATTTGTCTCTGAACTTTATAATGAAAACGAAATCACTGGTCACTTTGAACAATTTGAAATTTTGAATATAAATTTAAGTTTTATATTGAGTAAAAAGAAATTATAAAGAGGAATAATATCATATGTAAGAATTAGGTCAAATTTGAATTTGAATATATATAGAAAGACTGAATTGGATTCGGTATATTTATCTTGTGCGTTGAACAAGAAATTAGTGAGTGGTCTGTTAGCGACCCAATATCTTTTAACATGACTCTGATATCATGTTACAAGTGGATTTTTAAGCCTAACTTAACTCCACAAAACCAACTTATAAGGTAATTGCATCTCACTTATATATTATGAATTGACCTTATCTCTAGTCGATGTAGGACTTCCAAGAGGGTCTTCCACATTATTTTGATATAAACTCAATCTGTTTAAGTTAATGACTTATGATTTAGGTAATGATTTTGTACTTTTAAATCTAATGTTTCAATTTTTTTTAGTTATTATTTTTGTTATTATTTTTTAAAATTAGGACAGTATTTAAGTTTTTTGAACTGTATTGACGCAATCCAATATGTCATCAGTCGGGTTGATTTGTTTGGATTTAATAAAAAAAACATAAATTCAATCTAATCCAAATTAAAATACTTTAACGAAAATAGATAATATATTTATTTAAATTTAATCCAACATTGACTTGTGTTCGCCTCTGATAGGTGCTAGCCTAGCTCATTCAACCTAACCATAATAATTAGATTATCTATATAATTATATCTCCTACACTTGAAATATCTTATATAAGATAAAAAAAATAGTTACTCATGATTCCTTTTAATAATAAAATTGTTGTATAACAAAATACATATTTTTTAAAAGAAAAGAAACAAAAAAATTGTGTCTCTCGTATGACATGAAGGTTATAAAATGAAAGAAAAATATAAAACTTTTAATGTTGAACAGTTTTGTGTTGAATAAAACATCATATTAAAAAAATTATTAACTGAATTTTGTAATAAAAATATAAATTTTGAACTCAGTTTTTAGCACATTAAAACAACGTTGATATCGTAGATCCAAATGCACTTATACACCAGGATTTTTCAGCAGGCTACTTAACTTTTCTGAATACGAATATTTGCACATTGTGTAAAACATTCAGAAAAATTATTAAACAAATAAAATATGTTATTAGAAAGTGGAATTATGTTAAATGGATAAGTTTGTAGAATTACAAAATCAGTTTTCATAATATAGAAAAATAATATCATATTTATAAACTTCTTTCTCTTCTCTTTTGTTTTTCTTGTATGATTTTTCTTCACTTATTTTATATCATATATATTTGAATAAGGTATTAAAATAAACCATCCAGTTAAAATATTCTTGTTGTATTAAAAAAAATTAAGAAAATTTAATAAAAAGGTTCATATGTAAAATCAACACACCACCTCCAAACTAAAATTATAAGATAATATATTTGTAGTTTTTTTATTATATTATTTATCTTGCTAAATTAGTTTTATTTTGAGTCCATGTGAGATTTTCATCACATCCTTTCACATCAAAATATGTATCTTTCGAGTATGAGTTTAGACAATAATGATTCGACAAGGGTAAAATAATAGATTCAACAAATAAGAAGTTAATGATTTTGATATTATAATGACAAATGATGTATAAGATGAAGTTTGTATCCATTTATATATTTTAATTTAATCTTATCTATAATTGATGCAGACTTCAAACAAATTTCTAACTATATCATCTTTATAATATAAATAAATAAATAAATATATATATATATATATATATATATATATATATATAATAATATCAAAAATTTATATCTAT
>Ga0209589_1013432_pt1 | contig 10685 bp, 4 predicted proteins | sample CowpeawhiteBW_FD_187525 | JGI IMG/M metagenome (GOLD analysis project Ga0209589, IMG submission 187525) | Root nodule microbial communities of legume samples collected from California USA - Cow pea white BW (SPAdes) (version 2) | ecosystem: Host-associated > Plants > Roots > Nodule | place: USA...
TTTCTCTTCATTGCTACTAGCATCCGTGATAGCAGCCGGCTTTTCAACTAGAAGAGCTAGATCAAGATCCAACACACCTAAGTGAAATTGGACTTGCTCACTCCAGTCAGGGAAATTCAACCCATTCAAGACTGGAACAGACGAAGCATGCGAGTGTAAAGATACCGGAACAGAGACTGCAATTAACGAATGCCTAACATTAATTAACCCATAAATTTAATTATTCATAATTTAGCATCCATAGTATGGGTAATTAAAATAAAAAACATTAATAATTTGAAATCATATAAACTTTAAAATTTTGGTCACTTTGGTGACTAACAAAATTTATCATACTTAATTTCAAATAAATAAATACACATACATTTAATTGCTATAAACTTTATATAGCTTCCTCATTAATTTTAATTTAACAATAACAAACATAAATATTATTGCAAATTAAAATAAAATTATTAGTTATTTATATAAATAAAATAATTAATATTAATTTTATTGGTAACATAACCCAATAAAAATATTAAACTTTAATTTTAATAAACCATGTAATTACACGATTCACACATTATAAAATTGGAAATCTTTCAATAGGCACGTTCACACAATTTTATGCCATTCACCTGCATTCATTACTTTATTCACACAGTAACAGTTTTATTTTAAACTTGCATTCAATGCCAAATCCACGTGCACAACAGGAATGGTTTTTAACTTTCATTCATTCCTTTATTCCAATTTCAAAACAAAAATAACAACATGCACACGTAGCAGCGGAAAACATGATTCCAAATACACCTTCATGCGTCGCGCGGTCTACTTTTACACGCAACAGTTTCATTATATTTTCATTCAATTACCAATTAAAATAAAAAACACCATCACAGTAAAGCACGCATACAATTCTTGATCCATGGCAGCAGTGATGCAATATTTTAATGGCAGCATTATCATTCATAAAATTAAATTAGGGTTTATAACATTAAGGAAAAACATCATAAGGGAGAAACATCACATAATAGGAGAATCATAAATCCTACAATCTTGCTCTGATACCATATGTAAAACTAATTAAGGATCTTTAAGAGTTATGATTCTCACTCCATAAAACATAATAGAGCACTAACCTTGATCCATGAGAGATCATGTGAATATGCGTTCTTCAAATTTGTAATCTTGTGTGCTCTTCAACCATTGTTTTCCAATCTATCTCTTTGCCTTTCTTTTTCTTCTCACACGTTCTTGATGAGTTACCGTGAAAAGAACCTTATGGTCAGAGATAGAACCCCTATTCCTTTTATAAACTAACGTCCATCAAGTTGGTTTTTATTTTATCTTTATCTTTATTTTATTTTATTATCACTTCCCATAATAATAACCAATAAGTCTTTATATTTTATTAAATCACAATTGAGCACATCATAATATTTCAAATGAGTCACTAATAGAATTAATTCGTCAATTAATTCTAACAAGTCAACCCACCTTCAACCCGACTCACTTAACCCACAGGTTAAACGAGTTCAAGTAGGGTTAAAGGTGCATTGACCCACTTAACCCGCCAACATTTTTTTACAATTTTTTATTTTTTTAATAATTATTTATTATTCCTAATTATATAGGTTCACAATTTCGTGTTTTAAAATGTTAGAATGTTGCTCAATAATATTTGAATAGTTTGAATGTTTAATGAATTTGATTGTTAAGTTCTATACGTTGATACTTTAATCTTTAACTATAATCTTTATAGTAAATTACTCAAGTAAACAAATTTTTCTAAATTAGCATGACAAAAATGTGTAGTTTTTTTATTTATATTTTGTTGAATAACATGATAGCAAATGTGTAATATTAGCCATGTTTTCTTGGACTACATGTATATTTTCTTGGAAATAATTCATCATATATTGGTGGTGGGCATGATGAAGCCATTGATTCTTGATTTTCCTGTGATTTTTATCTCATCGGTTGCTTAAAAATTTATTTAAATATTTGAATACTCAAAAATAACTAATTAATTTTTTTTATGTGGGTTGGTGAGCCAACCCACTTAACCCACAAACCCATGGTGGGTTGAGCCGGGTTGTAAAATTTCTGACTCGACATAAAGTGAGTCAGGTTGGGTCCACTCATTTTCAATCTGTCTCGTGGTGAGCCAACCCGTGTGAGGCGGGTTGGCTCACCTTGACATGTCTAAAATATATAAATACATTACTCAGAAGTTAATCCAAAGTCATCTCCCAGTGACTATTATTTTCAGCCAAAGCTTTCCAGATACAATTCAATACAAAAGGGGAGGGGGTGGTTTGGTAGATTCAAGTATTGACAAAATGTGAGCAAGAAGTTAAATGAAATGAAATAGTGATTAGAATGTGTTGATTAACTCTAAATTCACTCATTCCCAATCAACTAAGCGAAGATTAAGAAAACCTTCATTATACATTAAAGCAATGCACATATCAATTAATCTACCATTGAACAAGCAACCCACATTCATTAAGCATGGATACATATTAACTTAAACACCAAATTATCCACTACATATTAAGCACACACAGAATCTGAATTACCCTAGGAGATTAAAAGATGAAAGTGAACCAAAACATAACTCAATCAACATTATGGAACAAAGAACCTCAAAGTTCATGCATTCTCTTCAGGGAATCAACCATTGTACAAAAATAAATTATTTCTAAGTTTATTTATAGGTTATATGGATGAAAAAAAATTGTAGGTAGGGGAAAATTATCGTCTTTTGAAGGTTTGTGGTTTGTGTGAGATTTATTGACGATAGAGACTGAAATAAGATTATCCTAATTCTACTAATCATTGAAATCAAAAAGAGGAGAAGGTTTTGAGGTGAGATTCGAAGGAGGTTCTTGTGTAAAGTATCAGAAGAAGTCGAGCTTGATAGGCATAAAATTCACCCTATTGTACCCTATGGATCAAGAGAAACCCAAACATGTTATAGGTATAGTTCTTGTGCAGCAAGAGTGACTAAGCAATCATAGGTGCAAAATCTTAGGGTGTTAGTCAATACATAGTCCTCCGAAGGTCATATATAACACTACAAAAAAAATTGAAATTACCGATGGAATTTTATCAACGAATATATTTTTATCGATAAATTTGAATTACCGACGGACTTTATCGACGAATTCTAGAATTTTAATTACCGACAGAAAATTCGTCAGTAACATAGATTTCATTTATCGACAGAAAAATTAGTCGGTAAAATTTGTCAGTAATTAATTTTTTTTTACCTACAAATTTACCGACAGATTTTTCCGTCGGTAAAAGAAGCGGGAAACTTTCCGCCTAAATTTGAATTACCAACGGATTTTTCTGTCGGTAAATCTGTCGGTAACTCAAATTTTTTACCGACAAATTTACCGACGAAAAAATCTGTCGGTACTTATATAACTCAAAATTCGTCGGTAAAAGAATCAACGGATTTTTCGATCGGTAATTACAGACAAATTTACCGACGGATTTTTCTGTCGATAATTACCGACGAAACATGATTTATGTCGGTAAAATTTTACCGACAAGCATTTTACTAACAAATTTTTGACCGTCGATAATATCAATTTTTCTTGTAGTGAATAATATAGGTTGAATGATTTGTAAAAGTTTGGTAACATGAACATGGATGATAAATGGCTTGACGTTGTTTGTGAATAACTTTATGAATGAGTAGCTTTGTTCTATTTTTTTTATTTAAAACATATAAGTTTTAAATCATCTCTAGCTTACCCTGTGTGTTTTATGAATGATATTATTATCTGCCTGCCATGATCATAATATTCCGTGTGATGATAACATAGGTATGACAAAGGAATAGTTGCAGGAATGGTTTGTAAAAGAAAATAAGACCAATAAATAGTTTTGAATAGACAAAATTTATGTTATGATGTATTAGTTTTTATCTTAACGCTTTTTTTGAAGTATTTTTTAAATTTAATTAGTAATGATATAACTGTACATCATCTTAATAGTTTTAATTGTACTAAGGTCATGATATAATTATGTAAATGCTTTCTTATTAGTATTGATAAAATATTAAAATTTGATCTGTTACAATTTCTAATTTAATTATTAAATTAAATTCATTTGAGAATTCAATAACAGTATTACTAAGTTTTATTTTCCTTCTTTATTTTTTAATTTTGTAAAAAAATTAAGAAAGGAATGATGAGTTACTTTGATATTGAGAATTTAGTTATCAGAAAATTACATTTTAATACATGAACAATTAATCAGTCCAACAGTTTTAGAATTAAAGTAAGAATTAATTTAGTTGGACAATTTTTTTTTAAGATGAGTTAATTTTTGAGAAAAGCAAATTTGTTGTAATCATTAACGTGATCCTCGTACTTTTAGTTAAATATATCAAAATTGGTTTAAACTCGTAATGAAGCAATTTGATTCCCAAATAATTCGAGAGAGATTCGCTTGAGAAACAAATAAAATGTGGATTGAATCGATTTTAACTCATTTAACTTATGAGTTAACTAAGTTCCAGTTGATAAGTTAACTTGTAACCCACGAACAACACTTTATATTATTATTTTAACCATTTTTTATAAATTTTTTGTTACAAATATTTATTGCTTTTAATTACGTAAGTTGATACTTTGATTTTTCTAAATACTAAAATATTAATAAAAATATTTGCATAATTTATATATTTAATTTATTTGTGACATTTTAATCTTCAACCATTATTTTTATAAATAATGTTTGATGAAGTAGATGAAATATATATATATATATATATATATATATATATATATATATATATATATATATATATCATTATTTATGGTTAGTTTATCTCCATTTATTTGTTTATGTGTTTGTTGTGTGTGCAATGATCGTATAACATGTGTGTTATACGAGAACAGATGATAATGCATATGATTGTGGAATGAAGTAGATTGCGTGAGGAAGGTGTGAACTCAAGATTTTTATTCTTTTTTAGTAAGTTGTTTAAATTAAGTATTAAAGACAATGTAATTTTTATTTGAAAATTTTTAGACAATTAATATTTTGAATTACGAAATTTAATAAATTAAATTTTAAGCTTTTACTAAAATACGTTTTATCAATAATCATTTTCCACTAAAAATATACATTTTATAAGTTCCTGTAACATCCCAAATTAGGGTGTTACATCGGTCTGAAGAGGACAACATATAACCGGTCTGACCGACCAAGTCAATCCAATCAAGCCATTCTAAACAAGTTTAACGCAATATTGCATAATCTAACATAATTAGGTAATTAAACCAATTAAGTCAAGATTCAACCAAATAAGACCCATGAATCATAATATAAAAAATACATTTTATGAAATAGATGCTTACACTAAATTCAACATCAAAGTATCTTTTTGCAAGCATTTCTTCCATTCAACTCAAGACCTAAGAACAAGATATCCCTAAAATGAAGACTATAGACCCTCAACAATGCAGAGAAGGTTATATCTTATTTACATTGTCATTAGTAAATAGTAAAAGATTAAAAAATCTTCCTATTTAAGCTGATAACAGCCCATAAAGTAGCTACAAAGGAAAAAAAGTCACTGTATATATATATACATTCAGGTGTACCTGCCATCTATCTGAATTAATTATCTTGAAAATCATGTTATCTAATTAGATGTCATAAACCTGTTTGAAAGAAAATATTATGGCAAATCGTTTTATTGAATACAAAAGAAGTACGTTGAGAGTCCAATCTATGGATGCCACAGAAGCAGACAAAACCTGTCGAACCGACATTGGTTTTTGCATTTTATTTCATATTTCGGTTGGCAAGCCATTTTCTCATACTCTCTTTGATACAACTCAAAGCATATTTATTAGGTGTAGGAGGACTGTCATATCACCATTGACGCTGAAATATTCATAAAAATAAAAACCTAAATTTGAGTTTAAAACCTCTCCTCTTTTATAGTACGAAAAAGTGTTTTAAGAATGTTTAGATAAAAAAAAAAGTGTTTTAAGAATTCCAGTTACAATTTGCAGATAAGAGAAAACAGTTACAACTTAGTATAAATGAAAAAACATCATTGAAATATTCACAGTGCTTGGTAACAGTTTAAAAAAATTTGGGTAGGATTTTTTATATCTTATGTTTTTCTTTATCTGTCATAAATTCTTTATGAAATTTGTTTCTTTTTATTTATTGAAGTTTAAGAAAGACTTAAGTATGTGTTGCCAATTATGCTCTGCAATAACTTTAATTTTTAATTATTTAATTGATTTATGAAAAGGTCTATATTTGATTTTTTTTGCCATTAATAAGTATTATTATAGAGGAAAATTAATGAATTAATTATATTATATATGGCTAACCAGTTAGTCATATAGAGGACAGTGATAATATAGTATTAAATAAGGTAAATTTTCTTGTTAGCTAAATGTGGAGCAGCAAACTACTCTCATCCCTTCTTGCAATACACTTTATAATTAATAAATTATTTAAATTAATACACAGGATAGATAAAAAACATAATAGGAAATTATAGTATATACACTTTTAATAAAATCAAGAACATTTACTATATATATTCCTTAATTTTTTTTAAAGGCCAATTAATAGACAGATCTCTTAACTCTCAACAACATTCATATTTATATATATTTTATATAGAGTTCACCTTGCTTGTATTTCATTTTCTATATCTTTTTTGTTAATGAAATTTGGTATAGTATCTTTAGTGAACTTCTCCTAAGTTATTTTAAGGAAGAAAAAAATAACTAAATATCTTCACAAACTAAAATTAAGTTATACATATAAATTAAAACAAAAACAAAAAAAAAATAGTTCAATTGCATATATAAGAGAATCTCTATATAGTAGTTCATTTATAAGTTACTGATAACTTGTGAAAAACTTCAATCTTTCCTTTTCTCAAAGAAGTTATCACAAACATACCTACACCAAACCTCATTAAGTGGAAACATCTATCAAGACCATTAAAAATAAAATCCAGGACAATGTATTAAACTGTTGGAAATAGTAAAATATATGTCTCTTAATTCGCCTCTCAAAGAACATGCAATCAAATACCAGTGTTTTCTAAATATATTTTAACTTATTATCGCTTGTTATAAAGTAAGACTCTTACTTTCAAAAATCTCACAAGTTATAATAACCTTTTAATTATAATAACAAATAATCTATCAAAAATGCTAGCTTTGGCAGCATTCTTCTTGGCGTGGAAGGAAGGGGAAGCCAAAGAAAACGTGAAAATGTTAAAGAAAAAGATTGACGTATACCCTTAGGGCTAAAACTTGGAAAGAAACAAGAAGATTGAAAAAACGATGTGATTAACATGATTAACAATGTAGTAATGTATTGCGATACAAAGAGACAAACATTAGAAAGGGTTTGATATGAGAGTTGCCATAGTACAAGAAATCTAAGGATTTTGATGAAGTTAATTATTTTACTAAACATAAAAGAGAGGGAGGGAGAGAAAAGAAATTTGTTAAACGAAAACCCGTACTAACACATGTAAATGTGTTACTTCTGGCGTGAGAGATATATAAACCTAAAATCTAAGGAGAAAACCAAATACCTTGTTTGAACAGCGTTGAAGTTTAAGAACGTGAGAAATGGACACCATAACTACTTGATTGAAAAATCAAGCACATTCTTTGCATCCTCACTTTCACACTGTTGTTGCTGATGGGGCTGTCCCTGCTGTGGCGAGAGGAGCAACTGTGCCTCAATGGGATGTTGTTCCCCTAGCTGCTGCATTTGGTAAGCTCCAACATTACCAAAATTTCCAAGAGCCAAAGAAGGAGACAACAATTCTGCTTGGGTCCCAAATCCACCATTACTAGGTTCAAAACCACCAAACACTTGGTGCTCATAGTTTCTAAACATCTGTTGCTGCTCCCTAGTTGCAAGAACTATCTGCTGAGCTTCTTGAAAATCCTGCTGCTGAGGGTCGCGAACCACCGTATGGCCACCGCCATGGCCAACCAAAATCTGCTGCGGCGCCATGTTGTTGCCACCATGATTGAACAGAGGTTGATGAGGAGGAGGCACGGCAATCTCGGCTGGTGGCACCATCCCAGGATTCTCCAACAGAATCTGCATAGTCTGGGTACTCACATAAGTGGACAATTCCTTCTTCGCGCTGTGAATTTCCATTTGTATTTGACGGAGCCGTTGCTGTAGTAACGAAATTAATCCCACACAGCCATACACGGGGTCACGCAATCGCGCCTCCGCCTCATACGCCAGCGACTTAACGGCGTCGTCGCGCTGCGCCACGCTGAGCTCGTTCAGCAGCTTCGACACGTTGCTGGCGCCGAACACGCGGTGCACGCACTCGAACCGTTGCGGGTTGTCCGGCGGAAAGTACGGCGCGAACACACACTCCTGCGTGCACTTCCGGCGCAGAAGCTTGCACGCGGCGCACGGCGAATTCAACGACGACATCTTCCCTAAGCTCCCCTCCTCTTACTTCACCGTCACCTGGATGAACCACGTCAATTCATGATTATTAATTTCATATTGCTAATAAGGATAACAATTTCTGTGATTGTTATTAATTATCACTCAAAATAGGAATCTTTAACGATTATTCATTTCTTGATAATTGATTTCTCAAAGGAATAGAGAGATCAAAAGCAAACGGTTATATGAATAGTTACCCTATAACAAGATTAGGTTATTAAACTAATAGCGTGCAGGCCGTTAAATTGATGAAACCACAATAAACGACGATGAATTGACGATTGATTAGTTTTTCATTTCGGATTCAAGAAATTATTAAAATAATCAGGTGATGAAAATAAAATACGAGGACATTTGGGATTTTAAAATTTTCTTGATGAACGATAAAGGCGATGGAGAAAGGAGAATAGAACTTACGGAGGTGTGAAATGGAGACTCCGGCGTAGAAAGAAGATGAAAAAGGAGGAATGTGAAGATGATGAGAGAGGAAGAGATGATTGTAGTTTCTTCAATTTTCAGCGCTACTGCCACAAGCAACCCTTCTTCGACGATGCTATGTGATTCCTCGTCTCGTCGTTTTTTGTTGTTTTATATATAACATACTTTCTTCACAAGATTTCCCTCTCTCTGTGTGTAGGGTACGTAACTATTTTCACAACTTCTCTCTATTAATTATTAATTAATTTAATGAAGATTAGAACGGAAAAGATTTATTAACTTAGAGAAAATATAAACAGAATTTTCCGGACCTTAAACAATATTTATAATTTTTTTCAATCAATTTCTCCCTATCACTTTAAACTAGTAAAAAAAAAATCACTAACACTCTCACTCGCTTTGTCAGTGAAACCGTTCAACGATATATGCTAATAGACTATAAATTCATTATATAATCGACAAAGTCATCAATTATTGATTATATAATGTAAATAATCTATTAAGGAAATGTTTTTGGCGTTGAAGTTATTATTTAATCGATTAAAACGCATGGTAATTCACTGAATTTCTCCTTTTAAGAGTTGATCTCTATTAACTTCTTAACCAATTTTTCAAATAATCAATTACTCATTTTTCTCTTCTCTGGATCCTATATATAACTATATAGAAACCTGATGCATGGGTTCGAGAGGTCAATGTACCCCTCGGCCTAAGGTACAATCAAGAACTCCTAGACAATAAATTGAAAAGACAGCAACGTAAATCCACGAAGACAAATTATCACCATACCGAGGACATTGTTGATCCCGAACACGATGATCGAGGACTCAAAGAGTAAACAGAATTAAGAACGTCACTATTTAAGTTATTGATCGAGATGGTACACAATCAAATAAAATATATTAGCTATATGAAAATATGAGTTTCAGTTTGTGAGTGAATTCATTATGGGTTTGAGTTGAGTTAGGTTGAGAAAAAATCATTTTTTTAAAGTGGATTAAACTCAATCGGGCTCACTTAACTCATACGTTCGAACCAGGTTGAAAGTGGGTTGACCTACTTAACCCATTAACAAATTTTTAATTTTTTTTAATAATTATTTATTATTCATAATTATATAGGTTCACAATTTCGTATTTTTAAATGGTAGAATGTTGCTCAATAATATTTGAATAGTTTGAATATTTAATTAATTTGATTGTCAAGTTTTATACATTGATACTTTAATCTTTAACTATAATCTTTATAATAAATTACTCAAGCAACCGTCTTATAAACATTGTTTTCTAAATTAGCATGACAATTTTTTTCTAAATTAGCATGACAAAAATGAGTAGTTTTTTTATTTATATTTTGTTGAATAGCATGACAACAAATGTGTAATATTAGTCATGTTTTCTTGGACTATATGGATACTTTCTTGGAAATAATTCATCATATATTGGTGGTGAGCATGATGAAGACATTGATTCTTGATTTTTCTGAGATTTTCATCTCATGGGTTGCTTAAAAAATTATTTAAATACTTAAAAATAACTAACTATTTTTTTTGTGGGATTGTGAGCCAACCCACTTAACCCCCAACCCATGGTGGGTCGAGTCAGGTTGCAAAATTTCTGGTTCGCCATAAAGTGAGTCATGCAAAACTAATTAAGGATCTTTAAGAGTTATGATTCTCACTCCATAAAACATAATAGAGCACTAACCTTGATCCATGAGAGATCATGTGAATATGCGTTCTTCAAATTTGTAATCTTGTGTGCTCTTCA
>Ga0209589_1013433_pt1 | contig 10682 bp, 12 predicted proteins | sample CowpeawhiteBW_FD_187525 | JGI IMG/M metagenome (GOLD analysis project Ga0209589, IMG submission 187525) | Root nodule microbial communities of legume samples collected from California USA - Cow pea white BW (SPAdes) (version 2) | ecosystem: Host-associated > Plants > Roots > Nodule | place: USA...
CTTACATTACCCCCACCTTTTAAAGTTTTCGTCCACGAAAATAAGACTTACCAGTAAAGAGATGAGGATAAGACTTCCTCATGAGGTCCTCCATCTCCCACGTCATCTCTTGGGTTGCCTCGTCCCAGAGAACCTTCACAGTTCGAATCTCCTTCCCTCTAAGCTGTTTGACTTGAGAATCTAGAATCCTCACTGGTCCAACTCCAAGAGTCAGGTTCTCACGCACCTGAACATCATCCTGCTCCAACACATGAGTAGGATCCGCCACGTACTTCCTCAACTGTGGTACGTGGAAAACATTGTGCAGGTTTCCCAAGTGAGGTGGCAATGCAATCTCATACGCCACCGGTCCAATTCGTCTCATAATCTGGTACGAACCGATGAATCGAGGGGTCAACTTCCTCGACTTCAATGCCCTCCCAATACCTGCTGTAGGTGTAACTCTGAGAAATATGTGGTCACCAGCCTCAAACTCGAGTGGTCTCCTCCTCTTATATGCGTAGGGTTTCTGTCGACTCTAAGTTGCACGCATCCGTTCCTGTATTACCCTTACCTTCTAAGTGGTCTGTTGTAAGAACTCCGGACCAAGTACCACAGCTTCCCCATCCTGCTGCCAACACAAAGGTGTTCGACACCTTCTGTCATACAAGGCCTCGTACGGTGCCATCCCGATGCTGGAATGGTAGCTGTTATTATAAGTGAACTCCACTAGTGGTAGCACATCACTCCAAGTCCCGAGGTGATCCAGAACACACGTTCTCAATTAGTCCTCCAGAGATTGTATGGTTCTCTCAAACTGGCCATCCGTCTAAGGATGGTATGCCGAGCTCATTCTCAACTGAGTGCCCAACGTGTTCTACAATGACTGCCAGAACCTCGATGTAAACCTCAGATCTCTATCCGATATGATACTCTCCGACACACCATGTAATCTGACTACCTCCCTGACGTACAACTCTGCTAGTTTATCCAGAGACATCTTCTGATTAATAGGTAAAAAGTGAGCACACTTCGTTAATCTGTCCACTATTACCCATATGGAATCATGCCCCTTCACTGACCTCGGTAGGTGAGTAACAAAATCCATGGAAATGCTATCCCATTTCCACTGAGGGATCTCAAGAGGCTCTAATGTACCACCTGGCCTCTGATGCTCTATCTTTGCTTTTTGACACACTAGACAAGATGCCACATAATCTGCCACATCAGTTTTCATACCAGTCCACCAGAAAGTTACCTTCAAATCCTTGTACATCTTAGTCATACCTGGGTGTATGCTAAGACGACTCTTATGCCCTTCATCCAAGAGCATTTTCCTCAGTACTCGACTGCTGGGTATACACACCCTCTCTCTGAATCGCAGGATGCCATCTCTACCCATCCTGAAGTCTTTTCTCTTCTCTGTGCCCAACTCACTAATGATATGATGTAATTCCTGATCCTTACCCTGTTCCACCCGAACCTCATCCAAGAACTCATTAGTGATCCTCAACATGCTGCACCGTATGTGATCTGTCTCCATATCCAATCCCAGATTCATATCTCGCAGCTTCTCGATCAACTCCAACTCCTTAATCATCATGGCCGACACATGAGATTTCTTCTTGCTCAAAGCGTCTGCTACGACGTTAGCCTTACCAGGATGGTATAACAGCTCGAAATCGTAGTCCTTCAAATATTCCATCCACCGTCTCTGTCTCATTCAATTCCTTCTGATCAAACAAGTATTTCAAGCTCTTGTGATCACTGAATACCTGAAACTGTGCCCCATACAAGTAGTGCCTCCATGTTTTGAGAGCAAAAACCACCGCCACCAATTCTAAGTCATGTGTGGGATAATTTTTCTCATGCACCTTCAGCTGACAAGATGCATAGGCAATAGGCCGTTTCTCCTGCATCAACACGCAATCGAGACCCTGGTATGAAGCATCACAGTATACCTCAAACGTCTTGGCGGTGTCAGGAATAACTAATATGGGTGCAGTGGTCAATCTCCTCTTCATATCCTCAAAACAGACCTCACACTCGTCTGTCCATGAGAAAGGCTGGTCCTTCCTAGTGAGTTGAGTCAAGGGACTCACCAGCTTGGAGAATCCCTCCACAAATCGCCTGTAATAACCTACCAGGTCCAAGAAACTCCTCACCTCAGTCACAGTCTGTGGCCTTTCCGACTTCACCACTGTTTCAATCTTCGCTGGATCCACCGATATACCTTGGGCTGAGATTACATGGCCCAAGAATTGTACCTCATCCAACCAAAACTCATACTTTGACAACTTCCCATACAGTTTATGCTCTCTGAGAATTTCTAGCACCACTCTCAGATGATCTGCATGTACCTCCCGACTTTCACAGTATATCAGTATGCCATCAATGAACACGACAACAAACTGATTCAGGTACGGTCGGAATATCCTGTTCATGTAGTCCATAAAGATAGCAGGAGCATTTGTCACCCCGAACGGCATCACTACATACTCGTAATGGCCGTATCGTGACCTGAACGCCGTCTTTTGCACATCCTCCGGTTTGACTAAGATCTGATGGTATCTAGACCTCAAGTCAATCTTAGAGAACACTGCGGCTCCCCTCAGTTGATCCAACAGATCATCTATCCGCGGCAGCGGATACTTATTCTTTATGGTCAGCTTATTCAACTGACGGTAGTCAACACACAACCTCGAACTGCCATCCTTTTTCTTTACTAGGAGTACCGGTGCTCCCCAAGGTGATGCGCTCAGCCGAATGAACTTCTTCTCAAGCAAATCTTCTATTTGCTTCTTCAATTCAGCCAACTCCGCTGGGGCCATCCTATAAGGCGCCATGGACACCAAGCCAGCTCCAGGGATGAGATCGATGGAGAAATCCACATCCCTACTCGGTGGCAACTCGGGTATTTCGTCTGGAAACACATCAGCATACTCCTCCACTACTGGAATCACACCAATCTTCTCAACGACACTCTTCTTTTCTGTATGAGCCACTATCATAAAGCAGGTGGCTCCGGCTTCTACTTCGTTTATCGCCCTCTGCGCCGAGATTAATTCTAGTCCTTCATGCTCTGGGAATACCAAACTGCGTCATCCACAATCAATTATGACGTGATTGTTAGACAGCCAGTGCATCCCCAAGATTACGTCCAGTCCCTCCAAAGGCAAGCACACCAAGTTCACCTTGAATCTGCGACCTGCCACTTCCATAGAACACCCAACGCAGACTGAACTGGTAGCCACTTGACCTGAGGAGGGAGTTGAAACAAGCAACTCACATCCCAAATCGCGTGTCACCAAATCCAATCTCCCCACGCACACATTAGAAATAAAAGAATGGGTTGCCCCGGAATCAAACAACACAAGTACTACATTACCAAACAACACACAAGGTTCAAGGATGAGATTACCCGACTGTGTAGCCTCGGTAGTGGTCAGGGCAAAGACTCTGCCCGCTGCCCTCGCTCGCTCTGTTGGCGATGCGGCTGGTTTCTTCGTGCTAAGGCTTTTCTTCTCTAGACAATTGTTGGCGAAGTGTCCAGGTCTGTCGCATATAAAACACTTGCGGCGGTCGCCTGACCCTCCTACTCCGCTTGCCAACTGAGGGCAGTTCTTCTTCAGATGGGGTCCACCACACTGATAACAAGAGGGACCCTGAGATGTTTGTGGCCGGCTATACGGCTTTTTCATCTGCCTAGCCTCCGCGACATTCTTCTGATGTCGGCTCACAATAGGACCAGGACCCTTTTCTAAGTGTTCGGCGCTCTTGGCCTGTTCCACCAAGACCGGAAATCTCCTCTCTCTCAGAGGCGTCACTACCTTCTTCAATTCATGTTTGAGTCCTCGCTTAAACTTCAAGCACCTCCACTCCTCAGTCATATTCTGGGAGGAGTATCTAGCCAGATGTTCGAACCTGTTGACATACTCCTGTACCGACATATCTCCTTGCTGCAGTGCAAGGAACTCTGCCTCCTGGTCCTGTCTAGCGGTATCGGGGAAATACTTCTCCAGGAAACGAGTCCTGAAGTTCGCCCATGTCGCTAGCTCCTCCCTAGTCTCCATTTGCTGTTGCATACCTGTCCACCAATACTCTGCATCCTCATTCAGCAGATAGGTAGCAAAGAGCAGCTTCTGCTCATCCTCACAGTTCATCACCCTGAAAATCTTCTCACACTTGCGGAGCCATGCATCCGCTTCATCAGGGGAGGCCTTGCCAGTGAACTCTGTTGGCTTGTGGTGTAGGAAATCCTCTATAGTTGGCACCCTAACTGGTGCAATCGCCATCCTAGGCTGTGCCGCTACAGGTGGCTGCATCGCGTCCACCATCCGGTGAATCGCCTCCGCAATGTCATCAACACCACCACTCCTTCTCCTCTTGTTAGCAGCCATAGCCTGAATACGCCACATCACAACTGGAATGAATCAATCACTTAGTCAACAAAAATCACACACTTTTCACATTCAACACACAGCATACCACAAACAACACATCGATAAGCTCACTCATCACTAGCCCCAAAATATTTTAAAAATATTTTCAAAACTTTTGCTCTGATACCAATTGTAACATCCCTAAGGAATATTACTGATATAAAATAATTAAAATCAAAATTTCAATAAAGTCCGCATTTAATATAAACTATTTCCCAAAAACATGGGAAATTTAAAACTTTAAATATACGAGTTATAAAACCAGGAGTCCATAATTCATAAAACTGAAATAAAAGTCAATGGCTACTGCCAAGTTTACATAATCTTCACAAGGATAAAATAATAAACAAAATACATATGTATCTACATAATATCCCATGCTAGCCCTCGCTCCGAGTCTAAGCATCTTTTGACCCACCTGTCACATCATCTGCTCCCGGATAACAAATTACCCGATCATCGCCACACACACACAGAAAGGGTGAGCTATGCACAAAATATATATATATATATAAAGAAACATGAGTATATATATGTTTCCCAACCCAAAATAACATAACTAATTTCATATTTCACAATCACCCCACCATGACCTCATAGTCCTTCCTGAGTCATATGCATGAACTAGGTCTTGGGACTTCCCTGTGCTCCCACGAAACTAACTCTTTCGTGGTCCAACCCTATAAGCCTATCCCGCTCATAGTCCTGCCCTACAGACTCCTCGCCTGTAGTATAAACATCCAAGTCTCATACTTGGACCCTGGCACGCACGCAATCACCATACTATGGACTCCTCGCCCAATAGTAGCCGACGGGAACATCACAATTCCTTGCCCATCGTGCGCCCGACACATGCAATCACCATACTAAGGATTCCTCGCCCAATAGTAGCCGACAGGAACTCAACCAGTTCCATGCCCATCATGTGTCCAACCACCGAGCACATCCCAAACCCCTAATGGACTTAGTCCTTCAAGCCCAACACACCACAACACATGCATATACAATCTAACCATGGTATAACAACCAAACCCACTCATAAGCACATAAAAACATAATAATTATCACAAACTCGCTTAGGCTAGGGGCCCCTCGCCCAAGCTAGACCCTCAATCTCGCTTAGGCTAGTTCGCCTCGCCTGGGCAAGTTTAACTCAGCAACCAAAACACGCCATCTCGCTTAGGCGAGATCCTCTTGCCCGGGCGAGTCACACGTTCGCCCAAACACCCATTCCCACCTCGCTTGGGCTAAAATACACGCGAAGCACCAAACATGACCAAGACATCTCGTTTAGGCGAGGCCATCTCGCCTGAGCGAGACTTTGGTTTGCTCAAAACCCATAAAACCTTGCCTGGATGAGAAGTCGCGCTCAACATGCGCAACTCCAACACCATCTCGCCTAGGCGAGCCTCTCTCACCTGAGCGAGAGTACGTGTCGCCCAAACCCAATCCACGTCGCTTGAGCGAGACGCTCTGTTGGCAACAAGGTTTGCATCCCTGCTAATCTCGCCTAGGCGAGCCTGGCTCGTCTGGGCGAAAATTGCAGGTCCTTACATTGATTATGCACGCAACAACAGCCACCCAATACCAATTTCCATTCCAATTCATATCAGATTAGTTTACACATACTTCAACAATATTTATGCACAATTTAAACCCCATTTGGTACCTAAAACGCCAAGCACACACTGTTACATCATATCCAATGCATAATTCCATGGTATTCATACATTTGGGTCAAAACCCCAATACAGCAGCACCAAACCCATAAACCCCAAAATTCATCTCACTCTCAACACGAAATTTATCACGTAAAACCAATCCACCCAACATGTACGATCTAAAGCATGTAAATTAGGATTCAGCTCCCCTAACCTGGATTGATTGCTCAACAATTGTGAAGGCAGAACCCCCTTGACTCAAAATCCTTTCTTGCTTCAACCCTTGCGCCTCAAAACTCAATTCTCCCTCTCAAACTCGTGCTCCTCTCTCAAGCAAATTCCATTGGCTTTTATATGTGCCTTTAGGATAGGTATTAAAAATAAAACGAGTTTTGGGCCTTTAATTTCCTCTTCAATATTACTTATTTGATAAATTCCCAGCCCCCTTGGCTACCCATTCTGCTAGGCTTTTCTTTAGCCCTTCACATTCATATCACCACTATTAATTAGCAAAAACAAAACTTATTATTTGCCCACCAAGGTTTGAACCCATGACCTTCCACTCATAAAGCCATATCACAACCACTATGCCAAATCACATTTGATGATACTCACAAATCAACAATAGTTTACAATACTAATCACATACTCTTTCATATCCTTAAAAATCAATAACAAAACAAACATACATAATTGGCATACATAGGACTCGAACCCAAGTCCTCTCACACAAACCAAGTACTCTCAACCACATGAGCTAGTACTTTTCCACGTCACATTAAACAAAAATTAAAGTCATAAAGGCATCTTCTACCCGCATTTATTAATTAATTAATTATTTAATTAATTAATTTTTCCCAGGTCTTACACGCCAGGCAAAGTCTGTAGCTCAGTAAATACTAAGGCACGTGGCGCCTAGCGGTAGAGGAAGTTCTACCAGGCGATAGTTGTAGTGGCAGTGAAGACTAAGGCGCTTAGGACTTGCCGCTTGGCGGTACGTGTCCCCCGCCAGGCGATTTTGCTGCAGCAGATTGGTGTTATGCTTGCTATGATGTGCGTGATCTACAAGGCTTCTAGGATAACTTAAAGGTCGGCTTCTTGGTGTTCCTTGAGTTGTGGCTCGGAACGTATCCCTTGATTTGTGGCTCGGGATAGGGGTTAAGCACGTGGTATTCCTTGAGTTGTGGCTCGGAATAGCATCTCTTGAGTTGTGGCTCGGGATGGCGGATGAACACAAGGAACCCTTGAGTTGTGGCTCGGGTTGGCAAGTGTTGTCAGTGTGAGTGTGCTGGTTGTGGTCAGTACGGATGGGTCCAGATAGATTGCCCTCCTCAGTAGTTGGCTGATGAGTTTGATAGTCTTGGGATGATGCGAACTATGTTCGTATATGGGGACTCCACCTGGCGTTACGGTGTATGATCCGTAGCAATGTTTTCCGCACGTGTTCTATCGGTTGTAGCCGAAAGGTATGGCAGCAAGTCATCTTGAAGTAATCACTAGGAGACGTAGAACACGGTTCACATGGTTGTGGCCATGTGATGTGAAATCAAAGGACAAAACTCCTTTGGTGTGATTGTATTATATATAACTGTACTCTATATATATATATATATATATATATATATATATGTTTATTTTGTTATCTCACCCTATCTGCTTGTGTTTGGCGATGATCGTGTACGCGGTACACGGGAGCAGATGATGTTGCAGGTGGATCTAGTGAGGCATAGAGCCGGAGTGGGGCTAAATTGGGATAAAGAGTTTTCTCAGAGTTTTATTGTTTTATGATTTGGAATAATTTTGTAAACACTTTGTGATACTGATGATTTAATCAAGTTTATGATTTAGATTTAGTTTATTTGACTATGTAATGAAGTTTTTAAATTTTCTCGCGTTTTGGGAAATGAGATTTAATAAATGATGCTGCCGTATTATTTCTATTTTATTTTATTTAAAATCGTAATATTCGAACGATATGTTACATTTGGTATCAGAGCAATGGTTTTCACAAGATTTTTGGGCCTCGGGGAGTGAGCTTGACGCGTTTCGGTTGTAACTTGTGTGTTGTGGTTAAGTTATAATGCTTAACTCTATATGTCTAAGCTTAGTAACATTGTCCTTGTCGTGTTTTATTGAGCAGGCAAGGAAGGTTGCTTGTGAGGCATAGAAAAATGTGATGCTCTTACCGGGTTTTAGTGAACAGGTAAGGGTGGGGCTCTTGTCGGGTTTTTTTTTAACAGACAAGAGTTGTGTTTGTGAGGCTCAAGGAAAACAACACTCTTACCGGGTTTTGGTGAGCAGGTAAGAGGTGGGCTCTTACTGGGTTTTGATGAGCAGTCAAGGGTTGTTGTTTTTGAGTCTTAGGGTAGGCAACGCTCTTACCGGGTTTTGGTGAGCAGGTAAGGGTGATACTCTTGCCAGGTTTTGATGAGTAGGCAAGGGTGGTTTTTGTGATTCTTAGGAAAAGCAACATCCTTACCGGGTTTTGGTGAGCAGGTAAGGGTGATACTCTTGCTGGGTTTTGGTGAGCAGGTAAGAGTTGTTGCTTATGGGTCTTAATGGAAACAACGCTCTTACTGGGTTTTGGTGAGCAGGTAAGGGTGGTACTCTTACTTGGTTTTGGTGAACAGGTAAGGGTTGGACTCTTGTTGGGTTTTGTTGAACAGACAAGAGTCGTGTTTGTGAGGCTTAGGAGAAGCAACGCTCCTACCGAGTTTTGGTGAACAGGTAATGGGTGAGGCTCTTGCTGGGTTTTGATGAACAGGCAAGGGTTGTTGCTAATGGATCTTAATGGAAACAGCGCTCTTACCGGGTTTTGGTGAGTAGGTAAAGGTGGTACTCTTACTGAGTTTTGGTGAACAGGTCAGGGTTGGGCTCTTGTTGGGTTTTGTTAAACAGACAAGAGTCGTGTTGGTGCGGCTCAGGGGAAAACACCCTCTTACCGGGTTTTGGTGAGCATGTAAGGGGTGGACTCTTGCTGGGTTTTGATGAGTAGGCAAGGATTGTTGTTTGTGAGTCTCAGGGTAGGCAACACTCTTACCGAGTTTTGGTGAGCAGGTAAGGGTGATACTTTTGCTAGGTTTTGATGAGCAGGCAAGGGTGGTTGTTGTGATACTTAGGAAAAGCAACATCCTTACCGGGTTTTGGTGAGCAGGTAAGGGTGATACTCTTGCTGGGTTTTGGTGAGCAAGCAAGAGTTGTTGCTTATGGGTCTTAATGGAAACAACACTCTTACCGGGTTTTGGTGAGCAGGTAAGGGTGGTACTCTTACTGGGTTTTGGGGAACAGGTAAGGGTTGGGCTCTTGTTGGGATATGTTGAACAGACAAGAGTCGTGTTTGTGAGGCTTAGGAGAAGCAACGCCCCTATCGGGTTTTGGTGAACAGGTAATGGGTGAGGCTCTTGCCGGGTTTTGATGAATAGGCAAGGGTTGTTGCTAATGGATCTTAATGGAAACAACGCTTTTACCGTGTTTTGGTGAGCAGGTAAGGGTGGTACTCTTACTGAGTTTTGGTGAACAGGTAAGGGTTGGGCTCTTGTTGAGTTTTGTTGAACAGACAAGAGTCATGTTGGTGAGGCTCAGGGGAAACAACCCTCTTACCGGGTTTTGGTGAGCAGGTAAGGGGTGGACTCTTGCTGGGTTTTGATGAGCAGGAAAAGGTTGTTGTTTGTGAGTCTTAGGGTAGGCAACGCTCTTACCGGGTTTTGGTGAGCAGGTAAGGGTGATACCCTTGCCAGGTTTTGATGAGCAGGCAAGGGTGGTTGTTGTGATTCTTAGGAAAAGCAACATCCTTACCGTGTTTTAGTGAGCAGGTAAGGATGATATTCTTGCTGGGATTTGGTGAGTAGGCAAGAGTTGTTGCTTATGGGTCTTAATGGAAACAACGCTCTTACCGAATTTTGGTGAGCAGGGAAGGGTGGTACTCTTACTGGGTTTTGGTGAATAGGTAAGGGTTGGGCTCTTGTTGGGTTTTGTTGAACAGACAAGAGTCGTGTTTGTGAGGCTTAGGAGAAGCAACGCTCCTACCGGGTTTTGGTGAACAGGTAATGGGTGAGGCTCTTGCCGAGTTTTGATGAACAGGCAAGGGTTGTTGCTAATGGATCTTAATGGAAACAGCGCTCTTATCGGGTTTTTGTGAGCAGGTAAGGGTGGTACTCTTACTGAGTTTTGGTGAACAGGTAAGGTTTGGACTCTTGTTGGGTTTTGTTGAACAGACAAGAGTCGTGTTGGTAAGGCTCAGGGGAAACAACCCTCTTACCGTGTTTTAGTGAGCAGGTAAGGGGTGGACTCTTGCTGGGTTTTGATAAGCAGGCAAGGGTTGTTGTTTGTGAGTCTCAGGGTAGGCAACACTCTTACCGGGTTTTGGTGAGCAGGTAAGGGTGATACTCTTGTTGGGTTTTGATGAGCAGGCAAGAGTTGTTGCTTAGGGGTCTTAGTAGAAGCAGCGCTCTTACCGGGTTTTGGTGGGCAGGTAAGAGTGGTACTCTTGTTGGGTTTTGGTGAGCAGGCAAGGGTAGTTGCTTATAAGACCTAAGAAAAGTAATGCTCTTACTGGGTTTTGGCGAGCAGGTAAGGGGTATTACTTGTATTTCCCAATGCG
>Ga0209589_1013434_pt1 | contig 10682 bp, 8 predicted proteins | sample CowpeawhiteBW_FD_187525 | JGI IMG/M metagenome (GOLD analysis project Ga0209589, IMG submission 187525) | Root nodule microbial communities of legume samples collected from California USA - Cow pea white BW (SPAdes) (version 2) | ecosystem: Host-associated > Plants > Roots > Nodule | place: USA...
CTAAAAAAAATAATCAAATTATGAAAAGAAGTCTATATTATATATATATATATATATATATTATGTATTTAAAAAAAATATCAAATAAACGTTTATATAATTGAAATAAAATATAATAACTCTTTAAAGTTCACCCAATTAAAACAGAAACCAAAATTGATTGTATAAATGATTTTGTATCTAGAAATACTAACCAAATGAAGAAGACAAATGAAAAATATCAGAAAATTTAAATCAAATGACAAAATGGTTTTATCTCCATCTCTACTACTATATCTTCATATCTTTGTTTACCATTGTGGCAAAAATCTTAACGTTTTAATGAGGATGATACAGTAGGAATTAGGATGATAGAGTTTATCAGATACCACCAACCGTTGACAGCAGAAAACACATACAACAATAAATATCAATGCTTTCCAAAGATGTATTTTTGTGGTCAAATTTACAACATACCTGATAACATATGTAGATTGTGTTGAACTTCCAAAGTATTGTTGTGTTGTTTGCTCCATCTGTACTGGTTTGCTCCATCTCCATTCCTCTAATTGCATAACAAAGTCACGGTTGAAATATATGGGTAAGTGAAAATTCTAGATGGAATGGTAAAGTGAAATTTGGAAATGGAATGGCAAAGATCATCACGTGAAAACAGAGAAAAGGAATCTTAGCTGAAACTGCCAGCACTACTTTAGTAACACATGCAAACAGTGGCTTTAATTGTAAAATAGTTTTTTGCAGATACTTTAATATATAAAGTAACTGAAACATAAAGCATTTAAAAATACTTGTATTACAATATAATACTTGTATTCATTATACATTTTTAGAGACATTTTGTTACTGAAAATCAATGTGAGTGTTATAAGAGTTATAATATATGTACTGTAGTAACGAATAAGAACATGTAGGTAGATATTTTTTTCTTCACAATATAGTAAAGCCACAAATAAAAATTAAAATAACACTAATTCAGAATCTTTGTAACAGTTATAATATTTGTACTGCAGCAACCATGGTGTTCAAAACATAAATTCATGAGTCGACAAGAAATAATGTTGGACAACAAATAATGTAATTCAAACATGTATCAATGACCATGTACTTTTCAATATCGCTGCAGCTATCAAAAAAATTCCTCAAAATGTATATTATACACTATTGCATATTATAATCTACAACAAAAGAAGGAATTAAAGTTAAAGATACAATAATTGACAAATTATAAGAATGTTGTTAAAGTAATTTGTATACCTCTTATCAAAGATTTTCAAATATTTCTTTGTAAACCACATTTGTAGTTGTATTTCTTACTTTTCCATCTTCGTCCAGAATTAAGATTTTGAGTCCTTTCTTTGTTATCACTCTAGAAATTGCTACGTACAATTGTCCATGAGTAAAAACTGGGCGAGGAAGATAAAGTCCAACTTTAGAAAGAGTTTGGCCTTGACTTTTGTTTATTGTCATTGCAAAGCATAATGATATTGGAAATTGCCTCCTTTGAAATTTAAACGGGATGCTGGAATCAGAAGGTGTCAAGTTCATTCTTGGAATGAAAATTTTGTCACCAACATTTTTGCCTGTTATTACTGTAGTAGAGATAACATTCTTTCCCAAATCATTAACTTGCAACCTTGTACCATTGCAAAAACCATTTGCTTGATCAATGTTTCTTAAAAGCATAATTGGTACGCCAACTTTCAATTTAATCCTATGATTTGGAATTCCTGAACATTTGATATCATTTAGAATCTCTTGAGTAAACCACTCACCTTGAATTTCTTGATCATCATCAGATTGGCAAGGAGTGTCTGAACTTAAATAAATTTGTTCTTCACTAGGAATCAAAGATAAAATGAAGTCATTTACTTGTTCAACACTATCAATTGTAGGGCAAAGTATAACGTCGTCATCAAAGAAGCCAGGAGTCATGATATTTTCAATTAGACAACCATAAAAAAATTTCACTAAAGAAAGTAAAGGTGTTTCACTTTCTTGAATTAGAAGATCTGTTGGTATTGAAATGTTCGCTTCACCACTATCCTTCAAATTCATATTTCGATCTCTAATTTTAAGAATCCAATCAGCAAATTCTTTTATATCTATTGCGCTTTCATTTGAAACAACACTTTTTAACCTCATGTTTTGTGATAGCTTAAGAACTGTGCAATATTGCCACAAATCAAAGTAGTTAATTGATGAGTTCACAATATCATACCTTGATCCCTTTCTTACTACTGGCAAGATTTGTCTAAAATCACCGCCCAAGACAACAACCTTTCCACCAAATGGTTTGTCAGCGTTATCTTCATTTCTAGCTCTCATAATGTCTCTCAATCTTCTATCAAAAGCTTGGAAACATAACTTATTCATCATAGGAGCTTCATCCCATATGATAAGTTTTGTTTCCATCAATAGTTTAGCACGAAGACTTCCTTGATTGATGTTGCACGTTGATTCATCATTGATTACTAGTGGTATGCAAAAAGTAGAATGAGCAGTTTTACCTCTAGGAAGCAATAAAGATGCAATGCCACTTGAAGCTACATTAAGCGCAATCATTTCCTTTGCTCTAATAATAGCTGACAAAATTTTCCACAAATATGTTTTTCTAGTCCCACCATAACCATATAAGAAAAAGAAATTCCTTACATCTAAATTCACTGTTGTCATAATTCTGTTATAAACATGTAGTTGCTCAATAGTGATTGACTGCAATAGAGAGTGATGTAGCTTCTCCATTTGTTCTTTATCATAATTCATTTCATCAATAATGAACTTGTTATGAAATTTGAATGAATTTGAAAGATCAGGTTGAGGAAGGGAACTATAATTCTTTATCATAGTTCATTTCACCAATAATGAACCTGTTATGAAATTTGAATGAATTTGAAAGATCAGGTTGAGGAAGGGAACTATAATCTGTTAAAGCACGCCCATTGGAATTTAGAAGTTCTTCTACTTCTATGAGACAAAGATTGGACGAATTTTCTAACTCTGTTTGTTGTTTAATTTTCTGTGTCATAAATATATAGTTGTGCAAATTTTGGACTTGATCCTTTATCGAGCAATAAACTTCCAATGCGATGGTAATTTTGACCACTAAGAATAAACTGAGGAGGACCACATCCATCATTGATTGATGAATGAATCTTAGCACCAATTGATGTAAATGAGAACATGTTGGCTTGTAGTGTCTTCACCTTTCAACAACTTTTGAAGCAATTGTGGAGGTTTCTTCAACAATGGAAGCTGGACTTTTCCCTTTTGACAACAAAGAGAGAAATCAACTTGTTTTAATCTTTTGCATTTATCATATCTTTCTTCGTACCACAATTGAGCTTGACAATAGGGACACTCAATGGAATAGTCCCCTACATCAACATTTGCTAAGTACATAAAAAACAATATATCATTAATTAAAACATATTTATATTTATATGTACATTATAATAATATAAATTGACTAAAAAGTAGTGTGGCACCTTGAATTTCAACTCTTGAATACAAATCAGTGGAGAAATGCCCAATTATGTAATCTAAAATAAAATAAAATCTCAATTATTAATAAAGGAAAATAAATACAATATTAATTTGTTTTCTAAAATCAACCATTATTGATTACCATCGTTTTCATCTTCATCAGAATTATTGTCAAAATCCAATATCTTTGAAATAGGTGTAATAACATCCTCAAGAGAAGGTTGACAGAATTTTACAGCTTCTAAATATTGAGATGGATTACTTGGTCTTGCACTAGCATAGGATGGCAGCTTAGATATGTCTAAATATTGAGCTAAAGATTAGAAACATGAATTTATAACAATTGAAGTAATTAAAGTAATCAAATTAATTTTGTTAATAGTACAAATTAACACGACTTTGGTTATATTCAACATCAAAAAGATTAACAACTTTAGAATAAGCAGAAGAATCCATAGAAGCAGGAGTGAAGCTGCTACCAACAAATTCTTTATCTAACCTATTGGTAATTGTATTCAACAAGGGTTGTGTATTATGACAGTCACTTTGAACCATACCTACAAGTATATGCATAAATTCATGAACTGAATTCAACATTCATATAGACATGAAATATAAACTGATGATATATTAGTTTGTAACTGTGTTTTTATTTTGATATTGTACGAATTTATTTTACTTAAGTTGAATGGAAATAATTTTGTTGGTTTCACATTTGATTACTGTGAAATAGTGACAAAATTATAAGTTGGATTGGTACCTGTGTTGTTAATGTTGCTTTTGTGCAAAATTGGACCATTGGTGATTTCAATTGAAGTACATGAAATGGAGGTAGAACCTTGAATTTATTTACATGAAAAGTTAGTAAATATTAGTAATAGAAAAAATATTAAAGGAATTTAAATAAAGATAAAATAATAATAGATTTATCAGCAATGTTAGTAAATATTTGTATTACTGTTCAAAGCTTCCATAAAGTTATACATTCTCTTGCTGTTATGTTTCTTTACACATTCAAGAGAAGTTGAATAAAAAAAACATTTTGATTAATAATTAAATTTTGCTGGAGTATGTGTTGAATATAAAAAGCTAGTAATAGATGAAGGGACATTTTCAGTTTTCAAAACATTGAATATTCCTAAGGTAGCTAATGTAAGTACAATCTTTTTATAAAATAGAACAACCAAGTCATTGATATGGAAAACTATACCTTTTAATCAATATTTTGAACAATGTACCTTTTGATATGCAATGTCCAAATTGATGATTTGCAGACATTGTTGTGCTTCTGTTCAGAATGTGCATCTGTGCTATAATTCCTTTTTAGGCCAACACATAAGTACTATGCTGGTAGTAGTCAACCATGAAAGTAGAAATCAGGTCAAACAAAAAGAATGACAGCCCAATCAATTTTTAAGTGTTCTTTGATGAAAAATGAATACGTTGAATATTAAATTTTTAAAACATAAATACACTGTAAAAACTTTAATTTAAATTACAACACGTGTTTCAGAGTAACAAATCAATTTTTTTATTGCATTCTTTTTATAAAAGAAATAATGTTGTGTGATAGTATTCGAATAAGTTAACGATTTGTAAATAATCATTAAAAAGGAATACGAAGTTAAAAGAATTACCAAGTTAGCAAGTTAAGATATTGAGTTCTTGTTTTTATAAAATAATAATTTCTATTAATTTTTATTATCACAATTGGATATTGTTTGTATAAAATAAATATTAAAATAGGTCTTAGTTCTTATGATGTTTTTTTAAGAAATTTATATAAAAGTAATACATAACTATTATACATAATTTGAACCATGAAAATAAGTAAAATCAAATTAAGTAAAATATTAAAGTTTATCATAATTAACTTACGGATAATAGTTATAGAAATGGCTTCTACTTATTAGAAGCAACAAAATTACCATGCATTCAGTCTTACAAGCAAAATAAAAGCAAACTTGCTTGAAAGTGCAAAGTAAACCATAAATACCATCTAAAGTAAAATTAAAGAAAAGTTAAATATTAAAATCTAAATTCTTTTTTGACATAGACTTTTATCTTCTGCTTTCTCATTTGGTTGTGAGCTGCAAACACAATAACATCCCCTTCTTTCAACCGATTGATCTGCAGAAGTCCTTCCATCCCTTCCCAATCTTAGTTGACTTCTTAGGTGAATTACGGACCAAAAGCTTACACTGAACAATGAATGTGTTCTTCGATCCCTACAATTCTAACCTCTTGAATCTACGTTTCTGAACGTAAGCTGCAAAGTCAGTTGGTAGGTCCTGAAAAAAGAAATAAAAAAGAAATAAAAAAATAAATAACAACTTATATAAACAAAATAACATATAAAAAACAACATAAAACCACATTGTTCACCAGATGGCTCGCTTTGCTTTGATATTTTGTCAATTTCACTCTAAAAAGATGTTTTGTTCGCATTCGATGTATGTTTGTAAAAACTTCATCGTAGTTGATATTGTAGACATGCTGGAGAATACAGTAATCTGGAATGTTGAGTTGCCAACATATCTAAATAAAATTTGATGGATATGTTCCAATTTATAAAGAACTCTTAGGCTAGACCAACCATCAATGACCAATGGATTATTGACATCCATATTAAAAGTTAACTGATGGCGATTTCCTTTAATATCTTCCAACTGCCAAACCGGTCCTAATTCTTGCGCAAACATAGCAACAAATATTCGATCAACATGACCGAACTCCTAAAATTCTAGTGTTCAACACACAAAAAACAGAGTGAAAAACATTTTAAAAATGACTGTAATAAACAAAATGTAAGCAAACATTAAACTGATCATGAAAGAAAGATAGAGAATAAATAAGATTTCATTCAAAGGAATAAAAAATGCATGTCTCACTTAAACAAAAACATTTGATGGATTATTGAAGAAAGTTCACATTTTTAGAAAATAAATTAATACGTCAGATTTACATCAAAGTAAAAATAAAATCTTTGCTTATGGAAGCAAAATTTTGTAGATTTCAACTATTATTGAAGAAATTTTACATTTAAAAAAAAAACAAATATTTCTAACAAAGCACAAAAAAATGAATCTGTGATCGAAAATAAAATCAAATGAAGAACACACATCAAAATGAAAATGTCGTATGTTTGAACGATTCTTGAAGAAATTTAACATTTTTAAAATTAAAAAACATAGTAAGTAAGAGATGCATGTCTGATCAAAGAAAAAACAGTTTGATAAAGAGAAAAAAACCATAGATGAACGATTATAAAATAAAGTTTTGATTTTTATATAAAAAGAAGAATAAATAAGGTTTTGAACAAAGTTTTAAAAAATGCATAGCTGATGGAAGAAAAAATATTTACAGTACATTTGAACAAATAAATTGAGTTAACAGAAAGAGATGAATGCAGAAAGAACATATTTTTCAACTTTTTGGAAAGTAAACATAACTGATTATGAAGAAAATGCATTGTAGTGAACCTTCCTAAAATTATTCTGGCAGCCACACTGACAGAGGTATCCATGGAGGTTTACGGGGAGTGGCCCTTCTGTTTCCTTGATGGATAATAAACAAAACTTGATGGATACTCAATTGTTATATAGATATGAAAACACTGTTTCAAATTCTAATTACTTTAGAAATAATATATATATATATATATATATATATATATATATATTTAATGATTTCCAAAATATATATTTAAATTCATATATATTTATTACAAATTACAAATATTACAAATTATTAAAAATAAAAATACAAATTTGAAGTTCAAAGAGTAATACAAAATATTTAAAGAAATAAAATAATCAGAAAATGTAAATTTATTACAAATTAAAAATATTACAAATATTACAAATTATTAAAAATACAAATACAAATTAGAAGTTCAAAGAGTAATACAAAATATTTAAAGAAATAAATTAATAAAGAAATCTAAATTTATTACAAATTACAAATATTACAAATTATTACAAATTTATTACAAATTACAAATATTACAAATTATTAAAAATAAAAAATACAAATTAGAATTTCAAGGACTAATACAAAATATTTAAAGAAATAAAATAATAAAAAAATGTAAATGAATGTCATATTTTGTCTTCGTTAATTCAAAATTCAAAATTCTAAATAAAAGTACAAAGTTGATTAAAAATAAATTTATTACAAATAAATTTCTTTCAAAAATAAAATTAGAAATTTTAATAGTTTGTGTACTTGTGTAGAGAGATATATGAAGTAGAATATATTTGATTTTGCTATCATGGTTTTGAAAACATGAAATAAGTTATATCATGGTAGAAATTTTCAATGAATGTCGGTTTTTGTCTTGATTAATTAGAATTCAAAACTTAAATATTTTTTTATCTAAAAACATTGACTAAATAAAAAAGACATATGAAAAATATTTGTGTTAATAATTTTTTTTTAACAAATAAAAAGATATATTCAAAATAGATGAATTAATTTTAAAAGTAAATACATATGTTGACAGGTTAATTGATTAAAAATAATTTTATTAAAAAGAAATTTATTTTAAAAATAAAATTAGAAATTTTAATAATTTGTGTATCTGTGTAGGGAACCCAAAAAAATTTAAAATAGAAATATTATGAATTTATTAAAACTTTAATACACAGAATAAGTTATATATGATGTAAAATATATAGCTATCATGGTTTTGAAAACATGAAATAAGTTATATATGTTATGCAACAAATAATGTAGTTAAAAAATGTACGATAGATCAGAAGTTACTCTCTTTGATGTAGCTAGCATGATAGTGTAGTTGACAAAACAAAATAATATCAACACTTTCAGATTCAACTTGCAACATATAACGATGTTTACAAATCAACATAGACAACAAAAGATAATACTATATATATGTAACCTGAAATATATTTTTACAAATAATTGATTGATAAGATTGAAATGTAAACAAATGCTGAAAGAATACAATCTTCTAAAACAAAATGCACATACAATACACTTCCTTTGATGTAGCTAGCATGATTATGGTGTTGGCAATATAAAATAATATCAACACAGTTTGACTCTGTTAGCAAATTGTCACTGCAAAAATAATTAGGGATTCATGTTGAGCAATAACTAATATAATTCATAATTAAATAAACAGAAACTTGAAGTGAATGTTTTTAAATTTATAACAACTTAAGAACAACAAAACATATTGGTCATGAGTATCAGCAAATGTTTTTCAAAAAAAATAACATAACCAACATAAAAACACAAATATAGAGACAATAAAAGATAATTCTATATGTACGTAACCTGAAATATATTTTTACGAATAATTGATTGATAAGATTGAAATATAAACAAATGATGAAAGACTACAATCCTCTAAAACAAAATACACATACACATACAATACACTTGCTTTGATGTAGCTAGCAAGATTATGGTGTTGATAATATAAAATAATATCAACACAATTTGACTACGCTAGCAAATTATTACTGCAAAATAATTAGGGATTCATGTTGAGCAATAACTAATATAGTTCATAATTAAATAAACAGAAACTTGAAGTGAATGTTTTCAAAATTATAACAACTTAAGAACAACAAAACATATTAGTCATGAGTATCAGCAAATGTTTTCCAAAAAAATAACATAACCAACATCAAAACACAAATAAAGTCTGGTACAATTTTAAGATTGAAATAACACAAATCACTTTTCAATCTTAATGTTCTTCTTCAACATCTTCATTGGGATCTTCTTGTTTTCTTGAACCAAAGATCGATTCTGCCTTTTAACTACCGGGACACGTGCTTTGGTAGCCAAATCAAAACTAAGATTCTCCATATGAGATGATTCTTTGTGGGTTAACTCATCAATTTCAACATCAATTACTGCTTTATTGATCAACGCTTCCTCTATAGAAACATGGCTTGATCCTATAGTGTTCAAATGATCACTTCGAGTCTCAACATCATTTGATTCTTTAGTGAATTTGATCAGCAAATCCTAAAAATAAACTTGAAAAAGTTAGCATATAAAAAGTTTTAGAAAAAAAAGTATAGTTCTAATCTTCACATACCTCTGCAATGGTATCAGATGACATCTTATTTGTTATCTGCTTAAGTTTGCTTTCTTCTTCATTTGCAGACTATACATCCTAACAAATATATTCAAGTACAAAAAGAGTAAAATTAAAATTATATATATGATAAGACGTAAAAAGAAATAAATTAGATCTTACCAAACACTAAACTTCAACATCACTAAAGCTTTCAATGACTTTTTCATCCATGCACACTTTTTTAACTTTGAATGATTGATCCAATTTGCTATTATAATCATTCTTGCACTCAACTTAGAACAAATAGGTCTTATCAATGAGGACTTCAAACTCTTTAGGTAAGTTCCTAGCAGTAGTGTTCTATTAAAAGAAGTAGAAATACAAATGATTTAACTTAATCAAAAAGCATTTGTGTGGATAATAATCATGATTTAAATAATTCGAAAAGAAGTCCAGAATATAGAATACGAAAATATTGATTAAAAATTTCTTTGACTACATAAGAAACTTAACCTTGTCTTGTAAGTTAAGAATATCAAAGCATGATTTCTTCAACATTGCACTTGCATCACGATCAAATACAACAAAAGTTGTAGAATCAATAGCATCAATTACACGAAGTCTAAGTTTATACCTAAAAATAAACATTGGAACATTATTCATTTATTGAAATTTGTATATTATTAAAATCAGAATTCTGAAGATTAATAATATTACCTAGGTGTAATCTTAATGACATGTTTGTTACATTTTTCACAAAAAAACATTTTGGAATCAGGATACACAGCTTTGTTGCAGATATATGTTGTGTACTACCAATCATCATGATCTAGAACATGTTTGATAGTAGCCTTCACTACAAAAGTACTTTCCTGGAACATAAATAATGCAACAATATAAATAAAAAAATGCATAGTATTCAAACTAAACAATTTAACTACAAGATAGAGGAAAAAGAATTCAACCTCTTTAAAATCTTTGAGACCTTCAATTGAGCATCTAGGATTCAGCTTAATGAAATCTTCTTCTAAGCTAACTTTTGAAGACTGACAAAGTTGGGTAAGAGGTTGAGAAGGAGATTCAGTACTATCACACATCCTAAATATATATATATGTATATATATATATATATATGTAT
>Ga0209589_1013437_pt1 | contig 10681 bp, 5 predicted proteins | sample CowpeawhiteBW_FD_187525 | JGI IMG/M metagenome (GOLD analysis project Ga0209589, IMG submission 187525) | Root nodule microbial communities of legume samples collected from California USA - Cow pea white BW (SPAdes) (version 2) | ecosystem: Host-associated > Plants > Roots > Nodule | place: USA...
AAAACAAGAAAAAATATATATATATATATATATATATATATATAGAGAGAGAGAGAGAGAGAGAGAGAAAGAGAATATATGAATAAGGATAAAAAGTTTCTCTTATAACATATCTCTTATATCTATCATATATTTCTCATATCTTCAGAATTCCTACAAATTCTGAACACTCATAATATTTTATACTATAATTATATGACTTATAATATTCCATATTGTAATATGACTCTTAAATTTTCGTAAGTCTGCGTCTCAATTAAGTCTGCATTAAACGCTCAAGATCAAAATGCAAACTTAAGAGGATTTTTAATGTAAACTGCACTAATTTTGAACCAAAATATACCATTTTTGGATCAAAATGTACTTCAGTTAAATTGTTAATAAATTATACATCAATTTAAATTGTTGAAATTTTTCTACAATTTTTTTAATTTTTTGTTAATAAACTTAAAATATATTAATAACGAATTAAGTTAAAGTATTTTTTTTTGTAATATTTAGTCATGTACAATAATTTTAAATTAATGTTTATTTATTTATTTTTGCATTTTATTTTCTTTAAAGTTTATTATATCCACTTTATCCTTTATCATTATTTTAAAATTGAATTTCAATATTTTAAAATTAAAAATATATTTATACTAAAAATATTGTTATTATGCATATTTTCTCATAAATAAATATTACAAAAATTAAATACCGGTAAATATCTATATTTCTTAATAGGTATTTGATCTTTCTATGTATGAAAAATATCTACTAAGAAATTATTCTCTTAAATTGATTTTAAAATTTTATAAAAATAGTTTCTAATTCTCAATAAAGATACCCCAGGTATTAAACAAAAATAGTTGTCAATTTCATATTGAGTTAAAAGACAAAAACCTTCTCATAATTAGAATAGGAAAAAAGTGTGTATAAGATTGGATTGTGAATTACTATACCTACTCTTTTTCATTGTAATTGATGGGGCGTGTATAATACAACATTTTATACTAATATTTAATAAAAAATAATTTTTTTAGTCATATTGAATCAATTATGACAAAATATTTATAATTAAAAAAGACTTAATCACGTTAAATTGATGGTTACTTTTTCTTTTATTTTCTTGTGAAAACTTGGTGATTTTTGAATAAGGTTGTTTGACTTTTTGGCATTTAACAGTAACTTACACTTAACAGTATGCACAGAAGAGAGACCACCCCATACTTGAATTTAATATAGTATAAGAGGTTCAAGCAGTTGAATTGCAAATACTAAAGGTTTAGTTTTTCTTAACTGAACTTTAAAATGGTACAATTCAGCTTTTTACTAGAAATAGTTTAATTTTTCTAATACAATATAATATAGATAATCCATAGTAGGCGTGTTTTTAATGAAAAATTGTAAACCAAAGCCAAATATACAACCTAAAAAATTATTGATATATCATTCTTTGCTGCCTGGCCTTAAAACACACACACACCATAAGCCTAAAAGATTTTCAAGACCACCATTTTGCACTTATCAAAGGGAAGAAAACCAATATGTGTGATTGAAGGTAAAGGAAAAAAGGTTGAGCATAAATGAGCAAACAAATGGACAAGAGGTCTCAAGAACATTGACAAAACATAAAGACCCAAGAAAATGAATCTGAATGCACCTCGTGAAATAAAATTGTATCAAGAAAAAGAAAATGTGCAAAAGTGAAAGAAAAGACTTAAGCTGAAAAAAGAATGAAAAAACAAGCCAAGAAAAGGCTTAGAAAGGAGATGAAAAGACTCGCAAGATGTATGCATGTTGTTTTAATCACTTTTTATCAATTAGTTTTGCTTTTCTAGAAAAACCATATTCCTTTATAGGCCAACCACATTATAAACCTATAAAAACCTGTGTCAATGCCAATTATGTATAAGTGGTAATTAGAAATAAGGTACAAAATTCATAAAGAACTTCCAAAGACCATAATGGGGTAAACATTGTGTTGGAAGGTTTATAGATGTTCAAACATAGAAAAATGTGAGTGATTCTACATATTCTAAATTTGTGAAAATTTTGCATGTGTTCTCTGAAAGAATTGAATGAATTCATGATTAATTAGCATTGTTTATGATTTAAGAGAACAATTGTATTTAGTCCTTTGGGTAACCTTTTTTATGGAAATATGTTTTGTGTCTTTTAAATTTTACCTTGTTTGAGAACAAATAAAGTCTAAAGTTGGGCGTGTTTATAAAGGTCAAGTTTGAATGAATTTTAAGATAATTTTGACACTTATTTTGTTTTAATTTTGGTAAGTTTTTATTAAACTCACCTCAGTTTAACTTGTTTTATAGTTTTAAATATCATAAGAGAGTCCAAGTGGAAAAATGGAGACATGGAAATCTGGGTAAACTGTGACTGATGCGGTTAAGCAGTAGAATTGAGGTTGAGCCACAAAGACCAAACCCCTTGGAAGAGAAAACCTTAATCACTAAACATGCAGTTGAACCATGAAGACTCATTCTCGAAGAATTTATCTCAGGAGCTCAACATCATAGCATGAGGTTGAGCCATAGAACCAAACCCACATAGAAAGGAAACCTCTACTGATGAGCCACAAGTGCACTGTTGAACACTGCTCTAAACAATTTATAAAAATATAGTTGTACCCCTATTTTGGGAGACTTTTTGGAGAGATTAATTTTAGTCTCTTTTAGAAAGCTCTTTAGGAACACTTTCTCTATACTTCTTCAATATTTTCAGAAAGCATAAGAGGGGATGGCTACTCAAAACATTGTAATTCTTTCATCTATCATAAGGAGCTAAACCTCTCTTATGTTGAGGTCATGATGTAACCCTTTGGAACTCTCTTATACTAGTACTGCTTTATTTATCAAAGTATGTTTTATTTACATGTTTGTGAACTAGTTTGTGCTTAGGATGAACTTATCACCCATCTTATTTCACTAGCTTGGGATTGAGTGAGAACTGGTTCCAAGTTATGGTCTAATTAACTATCTTCCTATTGTTAGGTGCTAGAAATAGATCTAAGGATCTAGCTTGTTATAGAGTCATGATCTTAATACAAGTAATTCACTCAAGTAGTCATTGAGGAATCATACTGAAGCTTGATGATCTTAGGCTCTAGGTGCCAAGAATGGACCTAAAGTTACATTTAAGAGCACTCCCAAGACATGAATAATTACGTCTTTGTGAATAATAATTGAATTATACAAGAGGGGGGAAAAGTGGTGAAATCTGACCTCAACACGTTTTTATTATATATTGAAATCACTCTTTTATTGAAATATGTTTTGACTCACTTTTCACACAACCCAAACACTATTTTTCTCAAATCAAACTAGTTTAAACATTGTGTCTTCTTCCAAATCTCTATGGATACGGATCTTTAAAGTAAGATTCACTACAAATTCTTGAGACAATATAAGGGAATAACTTCCTTGCTATTTAGCTACTTATATTTTAGCTACGAAATAATCCCTAGTTAATCCCTCACAAAATGATTTTGGGAAGGAGTAGCGAAGGGTTAACTTAGATTATTTTGTTGCAATACATTATTTTCTTGTGGGGTAATAAATAGTACTAAGTTATACTTATATTACATTTTATTAAATTATAAATATTTTTATAAGGTTGAGATGGCATTTATAAGACTTAGTATTTTTTGTTGGTTAATTTTTATATTTGAAAATATTTAGTTTGCATATCTATAAAGATATTTTAAAGATCAACTTGGTATTGATGAATAATTATTATTATAGTTATAAATAAGTAATAATATTTGTGTTTAATACCTTGAGAATAGATGTGATGTGATTCTCTACCCTCTATGATAAGAATAGTTGGAACATTTTTTTTATCAACATAGTGGGAAGAGATACAAAATGGTTAGTGTTTTGTTGATACTCCAATGCAATTAATATTTTCCAGCAAATATACTAGGTAGTTTGTAGTACAACAATCCATAGGGATTTGGTAGAATACACAGAGTTCAAACTAGTTTGATTTGAATAAAACAGTAATTGAATTGTACAAAAAAAGTGAAAATATGTTTGATGTAAAATTATTATGGAAGTAGAGAAATAAACATATGTTGAAACAATTTTGAGTTAAAGGTTAACCTCAGGATAATGAAGACGTGTTAAAGCTTGATTTTGCTACTTTGTTCCTCTCTTGTACTGATGCAATCATTATTTACAAAGATGCAAACATTCATGTCTTAGGAGTTCTCTTTGAATGTAACTCTAGGTCTATCCTTGACACTTAGAGCCTAGAATCATCAAACTTCAGTATGATTCCTTAATGACTGCTTGAATGAATCATCTGCATTAAGATTAAGACTTTATAACCAGCTAGAGTCTTAGATCTATTCTTAGAATTTAAAAGTAAGAGGAGAATTAGTTGGACCATAACTTGGAACTAGTTCCCACTCAATCCCAAGCAAGTGAAATAAGATGAGATATCAGTTCATCCAACAATAAGCATTAACTAATTCACAAACATGTAATAAAAGCATATTTTGATAAATGCAACAGTACCAATACAAGAGAGTTCCAAAGGTTAAATCTTTGCTTCAACACTTAGAGAGGTTTAACTCCTCATAATAGATGAAGAGAATACAAGATATTGAAGAATCATCCTCTTTTATGCCCTCTAATAATGTTCACCAAGTACATAGGTAAGTGTCTACAAAATCTCTATAAATATCTCTCAAAAGAACCCCTAAAAAAGTTTGTCTAAATAGGGGTGCCAATCTATTTTTATAAATTGTCTAGGGTAGTGCTCAATAGTACACTTGTGCCTTTAGATGCAGAGGTTTCCTTCTTAGTTTGGTTTCCTTAGTGGCTCAAGCCTCATGCTCTGGTGCTACAACTCATGAAATAACTTCCTAAAGAAGGAGTCTTCATGGCTTAGACTTAGGTTCAGTGTTTGAGGTTTCCCTTTGCAATGGTTTTGCTTTTTTGGCTCAAGCTTCAACTTTGTCGCTTAGTTGCATCAATGTTAGTTTTTCACATAATTGCTTCAAATTCATCTAATTTCTTCACTTTTCCACTTTGACTCTTTCTTGGTATCAAAAGTTACAAAACAAGTTAAACTAGGGTCATTTACAAAAATTCAATAAAATCAAAACAAGATAAGTGTCAAATTCATTTGAAAATTATCTCATATCGAACACTTATCATTTTTCCCTTCAATTCATGCCCAATGTGCATTTGATACCCTCTCCTCGAGAGAAAACTAAGAAAGGCTATAAATCATTCATTCCATACTAGATGAATTGTCATGAATGAATTGACTTAAGTTGACTTTATCTACATTGACAATTTAACCGACCTAAAAACCATATTTTTTAATAATGAAGAATATTTACATGAAAACAAAGAACAAATCGAAGCTCGCAGTAGTTCAAAGACCTTGTATATTATAAGATAATTCTTATTTTTGTTGTCATGAAAGTTACACCTATCAAGATTTCCTTATAATATTTCTTTTAAGGTTGTGTTGCTAAAGTTGTGCACTAAATATACATAAATATAACGACTTTTTTTTATTATGTAGTTGTTATGGATTATATATTTTTAGGTATTGGATTTCAAATTACAATTTTTAGTGTTTACAAATCACACAATTCAAAACATAACCTTTTTATACATAAATTGTATCTAAATTCAATTACCATGCCACAAAGTGTTTAGGTGAGATAGTTGATTCCTATGTTCTTAGTTAACAATGGATAATAATGAAAGATATACATAAAAGATTAATATGGTTCAATTAAAGTATTAACACACTTTAATCTACATCCACAAAAACAATTCACCATGAAACAAATATTACAACTCAAAGCTTCCCTCTTACTTAACTAACATTTTTTTTCTATCATTACAACTATTACAACTAATAGGGAAGTCATGATAATACTACTTCACAACTAAGCTCAAAGTGTCAAGTAGGTGAACTCTCATATGAAAAATGAAAGAAGTTATCATTAGATGTAGAATAAATAGTCTAAACCACCAAATGCTTTAAAGATAGACACATTGAAGACTTACAAACTGATCAAGAAAAAAGATTTTGAAATATCATACAGTTTAAGAACCTTAACAATATTTTTATTAAGCCAATCTTCATGTTTACAAAAGTATTTGGAATGTATTTGGAATCAAAGAAACAATTTCATTTTCAAGAATGCAATAATTGATGGTGACGAAGTGTTCACTTGAATCTAACTCAAAACATGGTCGTCAATAGTGTATAAAAATCCTATTACAAATGTTTCATACTTTTATTGGTGTTTGTGTCCAACCATGTGTCTACAACTTATGTCTGTTTGGTAAATTATTTTTTTTGGTTAGGTTGTTAGAAGGCTCTTTTCTCATCCCTATATTAGTAGACTAATATATTAACTGATGGGGTGGGGACAGGACTACATTGTTCTTTGTTACAATGGATTTAGAGTGAAATACTACCTATATATTGTGCTTGTGTTTCTGAAGATCATTTTGGAATTAGTATGGTAGGAACCTACCAAGGTAGTAGGAAATTTTTTGTAGAGATGGGTTGTTTTGGCTTTTTTTGGTTTTAAATATTGTTGCGAAGTCTTTTTGCTGATGATTTCTATAGGAACCAAAATGGCAATAAAATTGGTATATGAGGTTTCTATCTGATCTCTCCTATTTTTTCTTTCTTTTGTTATATTAATGTAATTTTGTGAGCAACCAATATGGGAAGACATTGCTCTTAGAGATAGATTTTTTCTTTTTACTTCCTTCCTTGTATTTCTTTTTTTGTATATGGGTTGGAAAAACCCTATTGCTCCTTTTAATATATATTTTTTTTGCTGAAAAAAATATTGATGTTTAAAAATATTGCAATTCAAAATATAAATTCTCGAATACATAATTCATATCTTCATTCAACTCTCATACCACCAAGTGTTTGGATAAAGTAGTTCTTATTATCTTAAGAGTAAAAAACTTGATTTCCACTTTACAATATTTTACTTCTATTTCATTTCTTTTATATGATTTTCTTCTTTGATAAACATCTTATCCTAGTACGAATGTATGCCATCCATTTTTCCTTTTCTCCTCCTTTCAACAATTACATTAAGTGTACCACCTATATCTTTATTTGAATCACTTTTGTTTACATTTTTGTGTGCCTAATTTTGTAAAGTTAGAGTTCTATCCATTGCAAGCGTCTACACAAATAGTTAAACATGTGTAGTATTAAGTTAATCCACCTTCTTTTGAAAGGAAAAAACATTAATCTTTATTTCGCAATTGCTTGGTAGAGTGATTGTTTGGTTAATTTACCCACCTTCCATATTTATTCATCATCCTCCACTTTCTAAAATTCTTGATCCTTATCCATCTCAACACCTTCTCCCACTATTTTCTCTTTCTTTTTCTTCTCTCACGTGTAAATCATATAATGTAAATTACTCAGTTTTCACTAGTGATTTAGAAACATAAAGCAGTTAAGCAAAGTATAACATCTTTATCATACATCAAGAGAACGTGAAAAATAAATAATAAACAAAAATTTATAATGATATATTTCTATAAGAACATGGTACAAATAGTTTAATGAGCGTGAATCAATTTTTGAATATTGTAAGGAAGACATAATTGAGTTCCACTAAAACACTCATTTGCATGTATTTTATTTGTAGCTTCAGTTGGGTGAGCAAAGTCAAAAAAATAATATTCATTCCGGTTTGCACAAGGCTTCCCTCCTTGGACACACGAGTCAAAAATATTTTTGAACCCTGAAAGTATAATTAAAAAAAAGTATCAGTTATGATCATAGAGGAATGCAAAAAACTCGCGAACTTCTTGAGTCATTTTTTTTTCAAGAGATTAATGTTAGACGTTTACCAAATTTTTCAGGGGAATTTCTTATTTTATGGGCAAAGTTGTAATTATCCAAATTAACGAATAATGAATGTGGGAGTTGGGTTTGCAGCTCTTGTAGCTTCCCAGGAAGTTTATCTGAGTAGGGTTTCACCTTTTGATTCATATCTTCATTGCATTTTTGGGAATATGGTGTCCTTATACTAACTGTTGGTGTGCATCCAATTTGACCAATTCTACTTACCACAAACTTTCGAGCTCCAAGGTCATAAATTCTCTAGGGAAAAATAAAAAACGAAGGAAACACATTTTTCATATTCTTTGAGAAAAAATAAATAGTTATGATATGTAAAATACTTATTTCAAAGCTGACATTAAAATATAACAATTACTACATGTGAGAAATCAAAGTATAATTCTAAACATTTATTAAAAGATTACCTTGATACGTGAAGTCAGTTGCTCAAGTAGGTAATCTGCATATTTTTCTGGATTTAATTTGTTATTGGTTTCATTTGGGTACTTGAAATAATTCAACATGTAATCATTAGATCCAATTGATAAGAGGTATATGGAATTGGCTAAGTAATGCCTTAGTTTTGTTTTGCTATGTATGCTTCTTGGAAGATCGTTGTCCACACTTAAGGTGAAGTATTCAATTTGTTTATCTAAAGATAAACAATCCCCCTTCATCACAAAATAAAAATATCATGAGAAATAAATTGAAAGGGAAATTTTTATTTATCGGTTAAATATATTTTTTATCCTTGAAACCATTTTTAAAAACTATATTTCTTTATAAAATAAATATATATCTATTTTGTTCATGTATTTTATGAAAGTTATGTAAAAAATATTTCCAATAAACAACACTTAAATTGTTTATCATATGATAAATGGAGTTCCACAGTGGACTACAATATAACTTCCATGTATCCTTTGCTGGAAGGATTTTACATAGCTTTCATTAAACATAGAGATGACATATACAACTTTTAAGGTCGAAACATATTTTTTAAAAATATTTTGAAGACCAAAAAATATATTGAATCCTTTTATTTTTTATTTTGAATCTTACTGATCTGGTTGAATTCAATATTCCACATGAGCCTGATGCATAGTTAAGTCCAGTGACTACTTGATGTCTTTGAGACTTGGGCACACCCAAGTATGGAGGCGGCATTGGCAAACCCAATCTAATGGCTACAAAAGACAATACATGCATAAAATTCCTGGTAATATTGTTTTTCATGTTTACATGGAAACACAAAACCTCAAATAAATAGAGACAAAGACAATGTTCCAGAAGAAAGGTGGAAAAGTTACCAATAATATCAGCAATTGTTTTGCCATTGCTAAACCTTCCCGTGGAACAATTATTGAAGTCAATCCCATAGGGAAATTTATTTGCCTTGGCAAGTGTCTTGAGATTGTTGTTGTTTCCGGCGTCTACGGTTGAATCACCGAAAACGTAAAGAGCTGGAACAATCTTCTTTCTAGAATGCGAGGCATCAGCCAAGAATGCAAATTGCTGGATTATGAGTATGGAAATAACCCAGAGCTTTCTTAAGCTTATTTCCATTTTGTTTTCTTTTGGAGTAATTCAAGAATGCAAATAATTTCTTAAATAATAGTTTATATGGTAAGCATTACTATTTGATAATGAAAAGTACAACTCAAATATATTTAGTTATCTCTCAGCATGCTTCATTGTCTAACTCCTGTTTTGTGCCCTAAATAGATTTTTTTGTTATTCTTTTTCAAATTTGGTAAAGGCTAGCCAATTCTTCTTTAATTTTCCTTTTTCATCTCTCTTCAGTTCCATCCCTATTTTTTTTTCTTAATTTTAAAAGTTATATTTCTCATTTTTCTTTTGTATAAATATAGCTCCTATATTAGTTAGAAGGTAGCTAGATATAGAATAATTCGATTCAATCAAATACATCTATAGTATTTTTTTCATTTTAAAATTTGTCCATTTTAAATTATTTTTTTATCTAATAACAATTAATATTAAGTGAAATATGTCTTTAGTTAATCATTATTTTCTTAAATTTATTTTTCTCCTAATATTTTTCTATGCACCTTTTTTTAAAAAAAAAAACTAACTTTTTATATATATTTTTTATCAGCAAACAAAACTGTATTTACAAATTAAGTACTTGGGGTACCAAATCCTTATACGTGATATTTACAATAGGTATTATAATAGTATGTCCTTTAATTACATTTCCATATCAATTCTACAATGAGTATAATATATTTCAAACAATTTGGATACAAGAGAGAAATTTATGTTTTAGTTATTTTGCTAAACAATATGCCTAATATGCTTTAAAGATTGTAGATAATTTATATTACAAAAGGCTAGTCAACTTTGTACTATGTCAAAGAGTGCATTATAATCTCCATAAGATTATCCCAAAATTTCACAAGACAACACTTATGCAACACATATTAAAGTATTTTATTCATTTGCTTTCCTACATTTGGGGGCACTTTATGGTGTACAATTTTCTTAGTTTTTGTATGGTGTTCTCCACAATACATTAAGTTACTCAGCATAAGATTTTTTATAATTGAAATTATCATGTTTTTCTTATGTTTATTTTTTATTTGTTATTGGTATTTTTGTTATTATATTTTTAAATAATTAAGGGTCTATTAAATAATTTTAGAGAAGATAAGTATTTTATTTTTTTATTAGATAATTAAGATTTTATTAGATAATTTTATAAAAGATAAGTATTTTATCTTTTATTAGATAATTAAGGTTTTATTTAATAAATTGGAATATATAAGTATTTGATTTATATTGTAGATAAGTGGAAATTACAGAG
>Ga0209589_1013439_pt1 | contig 10679 bp, 6 predicted proteins | sample CowpeawhiteBW_FD_187525 | JGI IMG/M metagenome (GOLD analysis project Ga0209589, IMG submission 187525) | Root nodule microbial communities of legume samples collected from California USA - Cow pea white BW (SPAdes) (version 2) | ecosystem: Host-associated > Plants > Roots > Nodule | place: USA...
TTGTTCTTGGTTTTCTATGGTTTATGTGCTTTCCATTTCCTTTTTGTTTTGAATCAATCCATCATCTTCTTCTCTTGAGCTTTGTGAAAGGAACCTTCACATCTAGATAGCTTGCTATCTTAATGTCCAGTAGGGATTTCACTTAGCTTTCTTAATCAACTCACACCATATTCAATAATCTTAAAAAGAAAACAACATAATCCTTCATCAGATGGCAAGTCACACCTTGCACATGCACTCTTTGTAGCTCAGATTACAAAATTCTAGACTATTTTTCCCTCTTTTTACCTAGACACCTTAGCTCTCCTTTTCTCCTATAAATAGATATCCTTAGATCATGTAAATCTATTCATGAATTTAGTAGAGTTATGTTGTTGAAATGCTTTCACATTACTTTCTCTTTGTGAATCAACTTAGGCTTGAACTCTCCTTAATGGCTTCCTTTAGCTTCCTTTCATGGGTGTTGGCCTAACCTCACATGAGAGGACCTACCACACACCATCATTCTACCTTGCTTTTGCATGCCTACTCTTCTCATGGAGTCCTCCATCAATAGCTCATGGATTACAAGCTTGAAGATGGACTCACCAAGATCAATATTTCACATAAAAGAAAATATTACAAAACAAGATCACTTGAATAATTTTCACCATGTAACATGTACAAAACAAGAAATGATGATATTTATTTAAGATAACCAATCTATAATCTTAGTGTCGTTGATTATTGTCAATCAACTTCAAGAAGTGTTTCCTTAATAGGCAAAGCTTTCTCACAAAATATTTCATAAAACGCAAACTTAAATTTTTTAAGGGAATTTGTCTTTTAAAATAGTGAGAAACCTTGTGTTTTACATATGATAAATTTAGCCCATTAAAATTCATTTTAATAAGTCAAAAAAAAAGCCATATGAATTTTCACAAAAAAAAATCATTAACTAAAATACTTAAAAGTGACCATTTAGTGGGTTAAATGAAAAATTAATCTATTAAATTGATCTTTCTTGCAAACCTAACAAATTTCTGAACTTTTTAACATGTTTAAAGGGTTTTCAATCCATTAGAGGAAGCTTATCCTTTTATTAAGGGCTCAAAACATTTATGCAAGACATACCTGCTTAATCTATGCAAGATCAAGGATAGAAAAAAAAAATACTTACACCCTTTTTAACAACCAAATTATTACTCAAAAAAATATTAACCACAAGGTGAAACTCTTAACACCCCGCGAGGTGGTGTGACATCACCCCTATTTTCACTCCAAGGAGGTTGTCTAACTGCACATGAATAGTGGCACAATCTACTGTCTCACATCCCACCGGACGAGTCTAATGAGGCCCAACTTACTTATCGTCTGATTAGTCATAATTTATAGGAAACGTAGATAATTAAGTATACATTCAAAACATTCATGCCTCATGCATTAAACTTCAAAAGGAATTACAAAACATTGTTCAAAAGATATTAAGGAGTTTTGAGGAATAAATATATAGACAAAATTCTTCTACACTGTAGAAGTTCCTCAAACCACAACTACTAAGAAGCATCCACTGTACATGTAGAATCATCTGCCTGCATGCATAGGCATGGTCATGGCACCAACATACTAATACACATAGGTCATTCATATAACAACTTCTACGTACTCATCCATATTATTCATATCATATCATTATGCAACACTACACTTTGATTTTTTTATCAACAATTTATATATGTGTATTTAAAATAATGAAGCACTTGCGGTGCTCTAACCCTTACACAAAAAATATGTACATAATATTTTAGAGTCAGAACTCACTATAACAATGTGCCAATAAAACGAAGGGAGTTTGACACCAATTCACAAATACAAGCAAAGATCAATAATCCAACACTTAGTTTAGTTACTACCTTTGTAAAGTGTTTAGATGCATAGTAACTATTATGATTTAGCATGGTTGCCTATACTTGAACCACCATCTCTAAAGTAGTAAGGCCTACTCATCTCACGTATACTCTATATGTACAAACAGACTCACCTTCTGGAAGACTAGGGGTATATAAACTCATCAAGAACAATGCACTTGTCATAAGCATGCCATATTGGCCAACAAATTTCTCATACGTTTCCAGTGGCTCTACAAGACCTCTCGGTTGGAAGGGGTCACTCTTCCAACCCCTTATGACAATGTTAATCATGTTATATGTCGATTCCACTCTTTTTCAAGCTACGACTATTACCACAAAGACCCCCTACAACTCACACGCCATAGGCTCTTTTTCCTAGTTGAAACTAGGTGTCTACTTCGAGTTAGGATAGTTCCCTCAACACCGATTCACATTTTCCCTTAACCACCACCAAAGGATAATCCCCCTTGGAATTTCCCAATTATAGTCACCAAAACATGCTCATCATGCCCACACAAGAAGCATTTTGACTAAAGATCCATGCTCTATTCAGTCATAGTAGAAATCACTATGTAAGTGTGATTGACCCAAACCACTCATCAGATCCTCCTTTGAGTCACTACTCAAGTGCCTTGGTAGTTTCAGCCTAGCCTAGGCACCACTTAACTTCTTTGAGCCTCTTGCTCATTACCTTGGTGGTTTTAGCCCCGACTCTAAGACTAATCAACCCCTAGTCCACACGTACACCAATGACTCTAATCCTCCATGGTATGAGTTTAAAATTGCCTATCCCATTAGTCATCTAATGGTACCTCCTCTAGTGCTTCACTGGACCATCACGTGTCTAATTGCCATGGTTGTCTGATACACGAGGTTGTCTCATAGCCTGAGCTTGCTAATCACCAAGTCGTCTACTAGCCCGAAGTCGTCTACTAGCCTAGGTCGTCTAATGGGTACCAAATCTAGTTGGACCCACCATAGTAACACTTGTTCATCACATGTCACCTCTACACATGTTGCTTCATTTGGTATTACTTAACCAAGCATCTCTAAACCATAAACCTTCACTACAAGAAATTCTCTATTTTTCTAGAGAAATTAGCTAGAGAAAATATTTTTCATTAATTTGCGAAAAATAGCGAAAGAATAAAAATGTAGCTGATTCACATCAAAATAACTACAAATTTGATAGAACATTCATTTGCAACTAGTCATTCTCAATTAAAATTATAACAAATAAATAACCTTAAATTAATATAAAACATTTCAAAAGTAATATACATTTTTGTTTAAATAAATAAAATTACTTTTTCTTGAAATATTTTAAAAAAAGTTATTCAATTTGTTGGTATAAAGAAAACTATATTTACTTTTTTTAAATGATTTTTAAATTCAAATCCTACGGATACAAAACATAATGTAAAAATATTATCAGTGACTTATGTCCTTAAATAAAAAATATATACAAACTTATAAAGAATAAAGTAAATGTTAAACTCCAACAAAGTTGGACAATGTTTCATTTCATTTTCCCTCTCTTGTTGAAGAAGAATGCACCCTTCCAACAAAGCTCCCACAATCCTCCGTGCATGCATTTAGATTATCAAATTCGCTATAAGAAATCTCTCACATAACTGATTGATAAAATGTTATGACTAAAAAACTATGGGGAAGACACATCAAAGTATCTTATAATTGACTTTAATGTTTAGATAAAAACAGGTGGGGAAAATAGGGAAGGTAGAATCTATGACATTGGTCACAATTTGGATCTTTGCATTATTCCACATGTTTCGTCCTCAACAGTTAAAGGTCCCTCTTCTCAAAATCCAAATCCAACAACTGAAGAAATCATTACATTAGCTGCGCAAATATCTAATTTGCAAGAGTAAGTGAAAGTACAAATGACAACATAAGCAGAAATGCAAATAGTTATGCAATAACATATGCAAGAGCAAATGCAATCTTTTAAGAGAGAATTATTGTCTGCTTTAAAAACACAAGAATGAATATGTGCCGCAAAGAATCCAAAACTTTGTTTATGTTTTAATTGTGTTGATACCTTCTAGTGCTTTTGTGTCCGAAAATTATTATATACTTGTGGGAACTTTTATGTAGTTTTGTACTATTTAATATAATTGATGAATATACTTCAATCATTGTAGGATTGATTGTCTACTTTCCTTTTTCAATACGTAGTGAAAATATTGGAGTTCTTAAGACACTTTATTGAATCATTAATTTTCTTTCTCTCCCTTTTCATTATAGGCACAAGATTATGGACATGACTTATAATAAAGAGTGAATAACTATGAAGTAATTGCGATTAACAACATAATATTTGATAGATTAATAAAATTACGACAAATTAGTTATAAATTAGAGAGAACAAAATTGCGACAAATTAGCTACGGATTAGCGAAAATATAATTGTCAAAAATTAGCTACGAATGAGCGAGTAAAAATTTGTGACAAATTAACTATGGATCAGCGATAACAAAATTGCGACAAATTAACTACAAATTAGCAAGAGTAGTCTTTTGACAAATTAACTTCAAATTTGTGAAAGAAAAGTTGAGAAAGTAGCTACAAATTAGGTAGAAATTATAAAACTTTCTCACTTCATCTAGCAAGGGATTAGGGAGGGATTAACGATGAATTAGCTACGAAATAGTGAGAGATTATATCTATCTCTAATTAGCTACTTGGATTTAGCTATGAAACATTATGTAGCAATTTGATAGTTAATTCGTAGCTAAAGTTAATCTGTCGCAAAATGTTTTAGCTAAGAATTAACTATAGATTAGCTAAGAAATTTTTTGTAGCTAATATGCAACTATTTTGTAGTGCTTATCCTCGTAGTTCTAGAATCATCCATCTCATTTCCCTTTGGTATTCCCCTCAAAACCCTTCTCACAGGTTTTGATTGGAACCACCCAAATTTCACTAGAATCCCAAAGTCATAGTGCACCATAAGGCAGCAAACACAATCATGCTCATGTTATTATAAAACACAATATTCACCATCTCATACAAGTATCACCATGCTCTCATCATAGACATACACTTTCATACATGTCTCATCATATTATCACATATTATCATGCTTAACCACCATCTCACACATATTCACACTTTTCATCTCATGTTTAACCATCACCGTAATCATCATAGGGTAGTATTAACACACACAATACATGCTAACACATTCATTCATATCAAGGAATCATCTTCCCCAAACACAACATTCAAGATAAACATATAACAATTGTTAACTACATTACCTCTCACCATATATATTGACAAGCTAACAACACAACGTTATATGAATGTTAGGTTAGTATGCGAGCAAGTCATACATGACTAATAAATAGTAAGTAGTGAATTTGACAAATGAATTCGAAATTTCAAACCAAATTTGACACCTTATAGAATTTTATTGGAGAACCCTTCTATGAATCTCCTATAGTAGCCAGCTAGACCCATAAATCTTCTTATCTCTGTTGCAGACTTGGGACTTTCCTACTTTACCACTGCCTCAACTTTTGCTGGATCCACAGTTATACCTTGTGCAGATATCACATGTCCCAAAAATTGAACCTCGTCCATCCAGAACTCGCACTTAGATAGCTTGACATATAATTGCTTCTCCCTCAAGACACTAAGCACCAACCTCAAGTGTTCTGTGTGTTCCTCTCGAGTCTTGGAATAGATAAGGATGTCGTCAATGAAGACAACAATAAACTTATCTAGGAACGGTCTAAGGATCTTGTTCATATATTCCATGAATATTGTCGGGGCATTGGTCACACCAAACGGCATCACCACGTACTCATAATGTCCATACCGTGACCGGAAGGCAGTCTTCTGTACGTCATTCGCCTTCACCAAAATCTGGTGGTATCCCGACCGTAAATCTATCTTCAAGAACACTGATGACCCATGCAGCTGATCCATCAAGTCATCAATCCTCGGGAGAGGGTACTTGTTCTTGATTGTCATCTTGTTCAACTGCCTATAGTCCATACACAGACGTGAACTCCCATTTTTCTTCTTCACCAACAATACTGGTGCTCCCCAAGGCGAGGTACTGGGTCGGATGAACTGCTTCTCCATTAGCTCCTCAATCTGTTTCTTGAGTTCCACCAACTCCAACAGAGCCATACGGTATGGAGCCATCGATACCGGGCCAGTTCCTGGTACTAGATCGATAGAGAACTCCACCTCTCTATGGGGAAGCAACCCTGACACCTCGTCCGGAAATACATCCTCAAACTCATGCACGACTAGTATAACTGACGTCCTTTCCTCTTTCTCCACCCCTAGGTGTATGAAGATTATGTAACACTGTGCACCCCCTTGTAGTTCCTTCACAACCCCTTGAGATGTTAAGAACTCAGGCTCCTCTGAGTTGTGGAAAAGCAGCTTTTTCTCTCGAATATCTATAAGAATATGATTGGTAGAGAGCTAGTCCATCCCCAAGATCACTTCCAACTCCTGTAGAGGTAGGTAGATCAAATTCACCTTGTACCTGCGTCCCTCTACTTCTACTAGACACCTACCACACAAGGGCGACGTCTTGACCAAACCCGATGCCGGAGTAGACACTGCAAGCTCACACTGTAGCTCGCACACCGACAGACCAAAACGTTCCACACAAGCATTTGACACAAAGGAGTGTGTCGCTCTAGAATCATATAACACACAACATCTCATCCCAAAAATCCCACAATAACCCATAACAAGGTGACCTGAGCTTGCAGCCTCTGCTCCTATCATAGCGTAGACTCTGCCCGTCGCCTGAGGCCTATTGCCTCAGTCCCTCCGTTGATACTGGTGAGGAGTCTGAACTGGAGGGCGTGTCGCTGCCCTAGCCAGGTTTGGGCAATCCTTCCCAAAGTGGCCTTCCTTGCCATAGTTGTTGCACCGACGATAACCCTTCATATGCGGGTAGGCGTTCTTCAGGTGAGGGCCTCCACATATATAACATTGTACTCGTCCCTGCTGGGGAGGGAAACTCCTAGACCCCTGAGGCCGATGGTGAGGTCTGTCATATGGCATCCTCAGCTTCTCATGTCTGGGTTTGGACTCAGATGGTCCACCAATCCTCTATAGTTGCTATGGCTGCTGTGGGCCCTAACCTTCCACCTCACGCTTCATCTTCTTCATAACCCTGGCCTTCTCCACCAGAGCAGCGAAATCCTTGATGGACAAGAGAGCCACCATCAAGCGGATATCATCGCGAAGACCATTCTCGAACTTACGGCATCTTCACTCCTCATCAAGTGGCAGTGTATAAAAGCAGCCAAGGTGCTTGAATCTCTCAACATACTCTGTTACGGTTTTCCTTCCCTTGGTCAACTAGAGGAATTCTACCTCCTTGGCACACCGGATGTTGTTTGGAAAATACTCAGAGAGGAATCTCTCCTTGAATGCCTCTCATGTCACTGGCTCATCTCTCTACTCTAGGATGGATTTGATGTTGATCCACCAATGCTTCGCCTCTCCCGTGAGCATATACACGAAGAACACCAACCTGTTCTCTATGGGGCACATCTTCGCATCATGGATGCCCTCCAGGTCCTTCAGCCATTGGTTCGCGGCATCAAGACTAGTCTTCCCATAAAACTTCGTTGGGTGGTGCTTCAAAAAATCTTCTAAACTCCACTCCCTGACTGTAGGTTGTGGCTCGGGACCAAAGGCAGGTGCGGCTGTCCTAGTCTCCTCTAGCTGGCGGAGTGCTTCCATATGCTGCCTATGTGCATCCTTGGCGGCCACTCTTGCAGCCTCCATCTGTTGCATCACTACTTGTTGCTGCTCAAGTGATGCCGCCTGTCACTTCATTGATGCCTCGTGCTGTTGCATTATAGTTGTGCTCTATTGGGTCATAGCAGCTACCATCGCTTCTATTGCTCTAGCTATATCGGGTGCGTCGCCTTGAGATGATTGGGAGGTCCTACGATGAGGTGTCATAGTTCACTGGCACACAGAAAATCACTTGGTTAGGCTTGATAAGACAGGATTTTAACTAAACACTCAGAGAAACACAGAGAAAGCTAAGTGGACAATCCAAGTCCACAGACCTAAGGAATGACCGCTCTGATACTATAAATGTAACGTCCCATTAAATCAACAACATAATTAATGGAAACGTCGCACGAGGTAACATAATAGCGTAGTCTTAGAGTTTTAAACTTAACTCCTTACAACTCAAGGCACACGATGGTGCCACAGGAAAACAAGTTATAAAGCTTAAGAAGAACATAAAGAAATCAAAAGCCAAATTGATACATGGGCCATAACCCTAAAGAAAAGCCCAACAAGAAACATCAAGTCCAGCCTAGGTGGACTTTGCAGCGGAGTCACCGTTCCCCTGTTGACCGCGAGAACCTCTCACATCTGCTCCCATCAATAAATTGATGATCATCGCAAAAAGAATAGCCACATACAAGACAACCAGACAAACAAACAGGGTAAGCTAGAGTAAAACAGTTCATCAAATAGCAGCATGCCATTACACAGTCCAAGCATTTTATATATCATCCAAACATGTTCTGACTTCTCAAAAAATACACTAGGCTCTGACTCGACTCATCCGGATACATATAGTCTGGTCGGATTCAGCGGATGCTTGCACTTGTGGTGGATACCTTTGCTCACCCTCGAGTTGCTCACCCCCGAGCTATGTGTTACAAGTGTTACAATGAATCAATTCCCTCACACACAAGGTTAGCCTTAATGAGTTTCAGGCCTCCTGCTACTCTCACCACAGGAGTCAGTCCGCTCTAAGTGAGACTAACTGACTCCTTAGAGTGTCAGGATGCAACCTTACCTTGAATCCTTACCAGACCATATAGATGGGGCCCCACCTTGGACACCCACTAACAGGGGCCATGGAATTACGTCCCGACCACTGAAGCACGATCCTGAGATCCCACCTAGAGATCTTAAGGATTTATGCATTGACTATCGACCGAACATGTTCATTCAATCAAGAAAGACCTACCATGCATATATGTATTTACACTATATCAATCTTTATAGCCAATCCCTTTCACGTTCCAGCTCAATCAATACCAATTCATGTTTCATACTCCATTCCTGAATATACCATTCCAACTCATCTCGTTATCATGCCACTTTAATACCAACCTCCTCATTAAGATCACATGTTAAGTTCATGCCAAACCCATTATTCACAATTCATGCATCACATCACTCATGCATATTTATTTGTCTCAAGCATTTAACACAATAAGCAAGCATTAATCATTCCAGATTCAAGGAAACAACCACACCTCACACTGCCTCGCCCAGCTCCTCGCTCAGGCTGAAGGGTCTCGCTCAGGCGAGCCCCCTTCGCCTAGGCGAGGGCTCGAAAAGGGCAACAGTAGCTCACGCAGGATCTCGCTTAGACGAGACCCCTCTCGCTTGGGCGAGATACTCGCTCAGGAGCAACGTGGCTCGCCTGAGCGACTGCTCGCGTGAAGCAGCTTGGGCGAGCCTCTGTTGATCTCGCCTAGGCGAGACATGCTCGCTTGGGCAAGAAAACGAGTTATCACCACTGTTCTCTCGTGCACAAACACTCAACAGGTCGCCAATGGCTCAAAATTATCATACACAGGTTCGCATCAACACACCAAACATATTAAAATGGTAAAACAGTAGCACAAGCAGCGTAACTCAAAAGAAAGGGCGAACCTTAGCTTCACGAACAGTAAAACAGAAAAAGGGACGAGTTATTATCAAATCCTAACGGTAAACAATGGACATAGGCTCGGAAAAGGGGAACCAGGAGCTAAGGAGTGACTTACGTGGAGCGGAAACTTGACTTGAGCTAGCTCGAGGAAGGTTGACGGCTAACCCTAGCAGAGAGTGGCGGCTACTCAAAAGAGGCAAGGAGACGGGTTTCTACAAAGTGAGTGAAAAGATGAAATTATGGCAGATTAGGGTCTGAATCCCCAATGGGCCAGCCCTTAGGCCCATTACATTAGGGCAACCCTTTTAATTTAGTGCAAAAAAGGAAAACAAATTTACTGGGCCTTACAGGGAATACACGAACAAGTACTCAAGTACTTGATAATGGTCCACTACATCATTCACCATGTTAGCTTCATCCTTCAAAACTAGCTCTTGATCTATTCCCATTATATTTTTCACTCTTCCACGTGATTTTTTTTTCATAAAGAGGCGTTGAAAATAAATGAATGGGTGATTGAAGTAAGATACACAAAATCCCAACTTCATATTATTATTCCAAAATAGGAATCAAAGGGCCCAAAGATGATGTTGGGTACTAACTACACGTTAGTTGGCCTAATTGTTGCTCAAAGAGAATATGCTAGCCTATATTAATACAAGAAAAAGATACTTCAAACTAGAAGATGCTACCTGCACATTCTCATCAAGTTCAAGTCAGGTCGGCCCATAAGAAAAATGTTGATGTTGCTTGAAGTATTGGGCCGTTATTGGTTATGCTGGCCCATATGATGTGCACGGTTCAAATGATGACCTATTTCTTTTGTTAAAAGATTAATTTTTTATAATTTAATTTATTTCAAAGTATTATGTTTTAATATATGATATAAAAAATAAAGTAAACAAAACATATATATATATATATATATATATATATATATATATATAAATATTTAATTTTTAAAATATATATTAAATAAATTACAAAATTTAAATATAAATAAATTTTAAAAAATTTAACAGTAAAAATATAAAAGAAAATAAAATAACAAATTAGAAAATAAAATAACAAAATAAAAATAAAAAACTGAA
>Ga0209589_1013444_pt1 | contig 10675 bp, 8 predicted proteins | sample CowpeawhiteBW_FD_187525 | JGI IMG/M metagenome (GOLD analysis project Ga0209589, IMG submission 187525) | Root nodule microbial communities of legume samples collected from California USA - Cow pea white BW (SPAdes) (version 2) | ecosystem: Host-associated > Plants > Roots > Nodule | place: USA...
GAGGGCTCATCGTAGCCATCTGGGTCTCCTGTCTTGAGAGGGGTGGTGCGAAGACCAACATCCTCTCAGACAGGACACCTCAGTTCAGCAGGCTTGCCCCCACTCCCGCGTAGCGGGTTCGTTCAATCGGCGTCGACGCCGCGGTCTGGGACCATTCGGTGTTCTCGAAGAACCGCGACCGGCTGCCGGAGGGCGACATCGCGGCCAAGTTCCTCGCGGCGGTGCTGGCGCAGCCCAAGGTGAAGAGGCTTCTGTCGAGCGATCACTTCTCGGTCGACGGTACGCTGATCGAGGCCTGGGCCTCAATGAAGAGCGTCAAGCCGAAGGACGGCTCCGGCGAGCCGCCAGCGCCAGGCGGCGGGCGCAATGCCGAGGCGGACTTTCATGGCCAGAAACGCTCGAATGACACCCATGCTTCGACCACCGATCCGGACGCCAGGCTCTACCGCAAGGGCAAAGGCAAGGAGACGAAGCTGTGCTTCATCGGGCACGGGCTGATGGAGAACCGCCACGGCCTGCTGGTCGACGCCTGCCCGACGCAGGCCGACGGGCATGCCGAACGGGTGGCGGCGCTGCACATGATCGAGCCTCGTGCCGACTGTCCGACAGCGATCACGCTTGGCGCCGACAAAGCCTACGATGCCGAAGACTTCGTCAACGAGCTGCGCTCGATGAACGTGACGCCGCATGTGGCACAGAACACCAGCGGCCGTAGCTCTGCGATTGACGGACGAACGACCTGGCACGGCGGCTATGCCGTCAGCCAGCGCATCCGCAAGCGGATCGAGGAGGCATTCGGCTGGATCAAGACGGTCGCCGGGCAAGAGAAAACCAGCTTCCGTGGCCGTGACCGCGTCGCATGGGCCTTTACCTTCGCTGCCACCGCCTACAATCTGGTGCGGCTACCAAGCTGATCGCGGAGACCGGTTGATGGCCAAGGTGCCCGGCTTCGCCAAGGCCTTTGTCGGCCGCTGGCGCATCGTCGAGATGGACGTCTGGGACAGCGACTTTCTCGACCTCGTCGAGGAGGCGCATCTCACCTTCCAGGGCAAGTCCGATGGCGAAATCGCCTTTGGGCTCTCAAGGGCTTCCTGGACGTGCGCTACGGCACCCGCGACGGATCGGCCTGCGCCGAGTTCTCGTGGGATGATCGCACTGCGGGCAGGCTCGTCGGCCACTTCTATATCCACAATGGCGACGATTCAGCCTTCGTTTGCGAACGCGGCTGAGTTCTTCAACAGCCTGCTAAAAGCCGCATTTTGCATTTTCCACTGGACTTGGTGACTTCTCGCCGAGTTTTCCATGCCGGTGGAAGTTCTGTGGGCACGGCGTCAGTTCATTTGCGGTGCAGCGTGCGTCAATAACTCTTTCTCGAATGGATTCCGAGTTCGAACGTCAGATTCGCGAAGTTGTGACGATCACTTTTAATCTGCAGGTTGGAAAGAGATGGTGATTGGAGATCACATCAGTCAACCGCCAGGCAGGAACGGCTGGTACCTGCTGGTTGACACATTTGTTCAGGACACGGCCGCCTCTTCTTGCTGGAGTCGAACCGCAGGAAATATCGTGGGGCGAGCCCCTGAACCCAAGCAGCGCATCCGGAAATTGCCAATCATCGGTCTGAATCCAGCTAAGTCGGATGGAGACATATTTGTAGGTCACGTCCAAAATGCGGTTTGTTTGATAGCACAAAATCCTGACCTTTGCTCGCTGCACCGGAACGTCGGGTAGAAATCATTTCCTTTCAATGCCTGACCGTCATTCGTTAATCCCTAAGATGCTCCATCTTCGAAGCATTTCGAGTTGTCCGTGAAGAAAAGAAATGGATTTGCGCCCGAATTCGCAGAATTCGGGCTGTATGAGGATTGAAATCGAAGGGGTTCAGCTTTCGGGTTATGTACACTGGTCCTGTGATTGCTGGATCGGTCGCTGTACTAAGTCTTAGCTGCGCCCGTGGACAGGAGTTCACGCCTTTTATCGAATTCGGCGAGGATATCGTGGCACGGGGGCGGGCAAGTTCGAATACGGCGAAGGAATTTGCGCGTGCAGGGCAAGGTTCCAAAGACAGCTTTGCTCGGGCGCGGCTCGTGTTTCCCGACGGGACCTCGCGGGTCACCATCGAGCGGGATCCGGAGCCGGTCTACGTCGAGCGCGGATCTGGAAGCTATGTGTTCGACATCGATGGCCGCCGATTCCTGGATCTCAACTGCAACTTCACGACCTTGATTCATGGTCATGCATTCGCACCTGTTGTCGAAGCCCTAACCGATCAGCTGCAGCGCGGCAGCTGTTTTGCAAATCCGACACGCGGCGAAATCGAGCTGGCGGAGCTGCTTTGCGAGCGAATTCCGCGGGTTGATCGGGTCCGTTTCGTCAACACGGGAACCGAGGCGGTCCTCTTTGCCGTCAAGGCTGCACGGGCTTTCACCGGCCGGTCAAGAATCGCCAAGCTCGAGGGCGCCTATCACGGCGCCTATGATTGGGTTGAGGTGAGCCAGGCAGCGACGCCAGACAACTGGGGTGACCCTGCTTCCCCTAAGTCTGCGCCTCTCTATCGTGGCGTGCCAGAAAGTGTGCTCGACGAAGTGGTTGTACTCCGGTTTAACGATGTCGAGGGAGCGCGCCGGCTATTGTCGTTGCATGCGCGCGATCTCGCGGCCGTCGTTTTGGATCCGATGCCAAGCCGCGGCGGTCTGACTGCGCCTAGTCCGGAATTCATTGCCGCAGTTCAGCAGACTGCTCGTGACAACGGCGTGCTGGTGATTGCTGATGAGGTTTTAAATCTCAGGCAAAGTTTTGAGGGGGCTGCGGCGCGCTATGGCCTCGTTCCGGACCTCGTCACCATGGGCAAGATTATCGGTGGAGGTCTGCCGATTGGGGCGATCGGCGGCCGCGAGGACGTGATGAGGGTGTTTGACGCTTCGGGGGGGCGGCCGGTGCTTCCGCAGGGCGGGACGTTCTCCGCCAATCCCCTGTCAATGGCTGCTGGCCTTGCCTCAATGCGGCACCTGGATCATGCGGCCATTGCTCATCTTGAGATGCTCGGCAACTTCGTGCGGGACGGAATTGATCGGGCTATCGAAAAGAAGGGTGGGTCACTCTGTGTAACGGGGGCCGCCTCGCTGTTTCGTATTCATCCCACGGCGCGACCGCCAACCGACTATCGCGACGCGTATCCGACTCCTTGCGGAGCAGCCGTGATGAAGGAGCTTACGCGCTTCTTTGCCGCGAACGGAATCATCCTGCCATATGGCGCCGCTGCGGCACTCTCGACACCGATGACTCGCGCCGACGCAGAGATCATCGTCGAGGTGTTCGAGGGCTTTCTCGACAATCATCAAGATCAGTTGGACGGCATTGAGGTGCAGAAGTGACCGAGGTAACAGTTGCGCAGCGTATTGCCCTCGCTCTGCAGCGTCACGGCGTGAAGGTGATCTTCGGTCAAAGCCTGCCGTCAGCCGTCATTCTTGCGTGCGAAGCGATCGGTATTCGGCAACTCGCCTACCGACAGGAGAACATGGGTGGTGCGATGGCCGACGGCTTTGCGCGCGTGTCCGGTCGGATTGCTGTGGTTGCTGCTCAAAACGGGCCTGCTGCGACCTTGCTCGTCCCGCCTCTTGCAGAGGCATACAAGGCGAGTGTCCCCATCGTTGCCCTGGTGCAGGAGGTCGAGCGTAACCAGCTCGATCGTAATGCATTTCAGGAACTCGACCATTTCGGCCTGTTTTCGTCATGCGCGAAATCCGTCCGGCGAGTTATCACTGCAGATCGCATTGACGATTACGTCGATGCCGCCTTTGTCGCCGCCGGCAGCGGCCGGCCGGGCCCTGCCGTCCTGTTGTTGCCGGTTGACCTATTGCGGGAAAAAGCGCCCGCTTCAAATCGTGAGCGCCGGTCGAGCTTTGGTGAATGGCCAATTGATCGGCCGCGCCCGAGCGAGGCAGAGATTCGCGCGGCGGCGGTATCGATCGCGGCAGCAAAGACTCCCGTCGTCATCGCCGGCGGCGGTGTTGCGTCTCCCGCGGCAGCTGCCGCGATGGCCAAACTGCAGGACATCGCGCATTTGCCGGTCTTTACCACAAACATGGGCAAAGGCGCGGTCGACGAAACACACCCACTCTCCGCCGGAGTCCTCGGCGCTCTGGTCGGACCTCACTCGCTCGGCAAACATACGCTTCCGATGTTGCAAGAGGCAGATCTCGTTATCCTCGTCGGGACGCGCACCAACCAGAATGGCACTGACAGCTGGCGACAAGTCTCTGCAAGTGCGCGCGTCATCCACATTGATGTGGATCCTCAGGAGATCGGCCGGAATTATGAGGCAACGCGCCTCGTTGGCGAGGCCGCGGCAACACTGGAGGCGCTTAGCGGCGCGCTCGAGCACCTTGACCTCTCATTGCGCCGCGATATGCGCGGGGGCGCGGAGAAGCGTATCGCAGCGGCGTGGAAGAGCTTTGAAGACGAGCGCTCCGTATTTTCAGGCAGCAATGGCAGTCCGATCCGGCCTGAGCGTGTGATGAGCGAACTCCAAGCGCGTCTGACGCCGGAAGCGATCGTGGTCGCCGACGCAAGCTACTCGTCGATGTGGGTCGTCGGTCAGCTTCGTAGCCGAACCGCGGGCCAGCGATTCATCACGCCCCGCGGTTTGGCGGGACTCGGCTGGGGATTGCCACTTGCTATCGGCGCCAAGCTGGCGCGGCCGGCTAGCCCTGTCGTCGCCTTGGTCGGAGATGGCGGCTTTGCGCACAGTTGGGCCGAACTCGAAACTATGGTCCGCAGCAATGTGCCTGTGGTCGTTATCGTGCTCAACAACGGTATTCTTGGCTTTCAAAAGGATGCAGAGACGGTGAAGTTCGGTAGCTACACAACAGCCTGCCATTTCTCACCTGTTGATCATGCCGCGATCGCGCGCGCGTGCGGATGTGGCAGCACTGTGGTTTCAGCGCCCGGCGATATCGGGAAGGCGCTTGATCTCGCACTGGCAGAGAAGCGGCCATGGCTGATCGAGGTCGTGACCGATCCGTCGGCTCATCCGCCCATATCGCTCTTCGACGGTACTCTCGATCGTGCCCTCGCGGATGTTTGAGAAGGTCGCCTGTGGGGCGACGTTAAATCTGCGCTGCTAAAGGAGAACTCGGGACAGCTCGGAGATCTCGTCTATGGGCGAGCTCTTGGGAACCCTTGACCCATCACCGCGTCTAACCGCGGACCGCTAATGAGCGCTGCCAATATTGCTGCCTACAATAGATAAGACTGCAAATGGACGTTTATCAGTACTACATCGCGGTGCGCTGGGTTGACTCGGTCAAAGCCCTGGACGTGAACAACCCCTCTTTTAAGCCGAGCTCTCTGATCGGGCCTCGGATCCCACTTCGATGAAGATGACTCACGATGAGTAGATCTATCTATGGGGGGTGAATGTTGTGCAATCAGCCAAGAATACTAGAGGCCTTTTTCCGTAATGACTGTTGTTCCGACCGATAGTACCGAACCGGAGAGACCAATGCTTGTTGCCCCCTGGCGGATCGGAATCGACATCGGAGGCACCTTTACCGATGTGGTGGCAATCGACGCCAACGGTCAAATTGAGGTCGTCAAGTCGCCTTCGAGGCCCGACGATCCGACCGCTGGCGTGATGGCGGCACTGGAGGGGCTGGCGCGGTGCACTGGGCTGGCCACTAAGAAGCTGCTTGGCGGCTGCTCGATGCTTGTACACGGTTCGACGATTGCGACGAACACCGTGCTCGAAGGCAAGGGCGCAAAGGTCGGGCTTCTCACCACCAAGGGCTTTCGTGACACGCTTGAAATCCGGCGGGGCATCCGCGAGGATCCCTGGGATCATCGGCCGCCGTTTCCTAAGGTGCTCGTGCCACGCCGCTGGCGGCTGCCGGTCGGCGGACGTCTCGACAAGGATGGACGCGAGCTCGCAGCATTGGACGAGCGTGACGTGAAGACCGCATCAGCGGCATTCAAGGCGGCCGGCCTCGATTGTGTCGCCGTATCCTTGCTCCACAGCTACGCCAATGGCGCGCAAGAGCGCCGGGCCATGGAAATCCTTCGTTCGGATTGGGATCCGGACGCGATCTTCTGCTCCCACGAAATCTCCCCCTACGCCGGTGAGTATGGCCGAACATCCTCAACGGTGCTCGCAGCCTATGTCTCAAGGCGCGTCGTTCCGTACCTGCGGTCTCTGGAAGGCGTTCTGCGGCAAAATGGACTGTTCGGTCCACTGCTTCTCATACAAAGCAACGGGGGCATCGCTTCCGTCGACGAGATCGCGCGCAATCCCGCCTGCCTCCTTCTGTCGGGACCTGCGGCACAAGTTGGTGCGCTGAGATATGTCGCGGGGACAGCGGGCACCGAGAATCTGATCTCTCTGGAGATGGGAGGGACCAGCTGCGATCTCGCATTGATGGAAAGCGGGCGCGTGCATTCGACCGACCGGATAAATATTGCGGGGTATCTCGCCCTTGTACCCAGTGTGGACATTCATTCCGTCAGCGCCGGCGGCGGCAGTATTGCTCGGCTGGATGCCGGCGGAATGGTAACGCTTGGCCCGGATGGCGCCGGATCGATGCCCGGCCCGGTCTGCTATCGTCGTGGAGGACAGAATCCGACGAACACGGATGCCCAGCTCGTGTTGGGCCGCCTCGCTCCGGGATCCTTCGCCGGCGGCACGCTCGACCTCGATGATCACGCGGCGCGGGACGCGCTGCAGCGCGTCTATGGCGATACCGTCGGGCTTGCACCTGATGCAGCCGCTCTCGGTGTCGTCGAACTGATGGACCAGAACTTGCGCCATGCTGTCGAGCATGTGAGTGCGGAGCGTGGTTTCGACCTTCGTAACTTTACGCTTGTTGCGGTCGGGGGCGCTGGCGCCTTGCACGCAAGCTCGGTTGGCCGAAGCCTCGGTTGCTCGACGGTTTACATCCCGCGGCTCGCCGGTGTCTTCTGTGCGTTCGGTATGCTCAATTCGGACGTGCGGCTGGACGAGGTCCGGACGATCCGGCGGCCGTTCAATCAGGCAGCGCTCGAGGATCTGGAGCGCATCGCTCACGAGCTCGAAATCGGGCTGCGCGCACGTCTTATGGCTTATGGCAAGTCTGGAAGCCATCCAGTGTTCAGCCGCCACATTGATCTGAATTATTTGGATCAGCAATCTCAGCTCTCCATAGAGTGGACGGATAATAATATGGAGAGCATCGTCAAAACCTACGAGGGGCGTTATAGCCTCCTCTATGGCCATGCTCAAATGCATTCGCCGATCATGACTTGCGCGCTGCGCGTTAGTGGATCTCGTCAGTTCCCAGGCGTTTCAATCCAGAAAGTGTCAGTTGCCGAGTACGTCCCGCCGGCCTCGGGCAAGCGTCGTGTCATTGTGAGCCGAAAGGTTGGAGCCGCTGACGTAGATATTTACGAAGGCTCAGAACTGCGGCCGGGCGCGCGCCTTATTGGGCCTGCAGTCATCAATGATTTGACCACCACAGTATTCATCGGAGAGGGTGACAAGCTGGAAGTGGACGCGACGAACAACTTTGTCGTTCGCTTGGCCGTTCCGGCTGAAGGAGGCAAGGCATGAAAGCAATTGATCCAATCAGCTTGGCGCTTGGCCAGAAGCAGCTCGATCATATTTGCCGGACGATGGGCTGGGTGATGGCCCGCACCGCGCGAAGCCCCATTTTCAGCCAGTCGCACGATTTCTCCTGCTTCATCGGAAGCAGATCCGGGGAGGTCGTCTCTCAAGCCGACGGTATTCCAATTCATACCGGAGGTGGTGGGATCGCGCTGACGCGGCTGTTGGAAACATTTGAAGGTCGCATTCATCCCGGCGACTGTTTCCTGGCGAACGATCCCTACGTCGCTGGGGGGAATCATCTGCCCGATTTCACGGTCATGCGACCGGTCTTCCTGAACGGCGCGCTCATTGCATTCACCTGCAATCGCGCGCATCAGTCTGACATCGGAGGCGGAGCGGCAGGCACGTACAATCCGAAAGCCGAGGAGATTTTTCACGAAGGCCTGCGCATACCCGTCATAAAACTGGTCTCAAAAGGCGAGGTTCAGGGCGATCTTTGGCGCTTGATCCTCCTGAACTCCAGAACGCCCGACCTGCTCGATGGCGACCTCCGTGCCATGCTTGGATCGACTGAGATCGGCGCCAAGCGCGTGCAAGACATGGCAAGCCCAATGGGAGGAGAGGGGCTGAACCAGCTGTTTGCCTCCCTTCTCGATTGGGCAGAGGAAAGCTTCCTCGCAGCAATTCGCAAGCTCAAGTCAGGAACATACGTCGGCGAGGACTTTTTCGATCACGATTGCTTCGAGCCCATCGAGGCACGCGTCAAGACTGCCATCACCATTGGAACGGACGGAATACTGGTCGACTTTGCGGGCACGAGCTCACAGATGCGCGGCTTCAAGAACAGTTCACTGGCGAACACGCGCTCAGCCGTGCTCTTTGGGCTGGTTTCGTTTCTTGGGGCACACATCCCGCGCAACGACGGTGTCTTCCGCCGCGTTCGGGTCGAGGCGCCTGAAGGATCGCTCGTCAACGCGAAGCCGCCCGCCCCTGTTACCTCAGCGACCACCTATCCAGCACATCAGATCATCCACGCGATCTGGCAGGCATTGAGTCCAACGGCCCCGGAATTGAGCTGCGCAGGTTGGAGCCGGATTTCGCATTGCAATACGTCCGGAACCGATGAAAGCGGGAGATACTACGTTGCATACCAGTGGCTGGCGCAACCTGGCGCCGGCGCGGTCAAAGGCCGAGACGGTTTCAATGTTATGGGACAGATCACCACGCTCGGCGGTCTCGCATTGCCCGATGTTGAAGACTTTGAAACAAGCTATCCGTTCATTGTCGAGTGTCAGGAGTTTGTCATTGACGGTGGCGGTCCGGGCCGGTACCGGGGCGGCACCGGTGCGGTAGCAACCGTCCAAGTGCAGCACCCCGCAGAGTATTCTTTCCGCGGCGAAGGCAACGGCAATCCGACTTCCTTTGGCGTTTTGGGCGGACATGCCGCGGGCATCGGAAGCTGTTCAATCAAATTCGACGACGGTTCATCTTACGCGCCACCTCGCTTCGGGGTCGAAAGGCTGCTCCCATTGACACTCACGATCAAGGCCGCCGGCGGTGGCGGATTCGGATCGCCCTATCTGCGGCCTGCGGAAGAGGTTCTAAACGACGTCCTCGACGGAATGGTTAGCCGTGAAAAGGCGGAAGAAGACTACGGAGTTGTGCTGGCAGGCAAAGATCTGCAAATCAATGAAGAGGCAACGCGTGCCCGGCGTCAGCAGCTCAAGAAAGTTGAAGGGAGAGTGTAACCAGACTGCACTTCCGAGAGTCCGCACTATGGGAAGCACGTCACGAGTGCGCCCATGACGGCCGCCATTCAGTTTATAGATTCGGAGCCCCAAGTGAACGACTTGAAGGACATCAGCAAGTCAGCCCTGCTCACACGTCCTGATCTGCATGAAGCGACTGAAGGCGAGTTCAAGGGCTGGCGCACCTGGACATTCGATAGTTTTCTGAACCAGAGCGGGCCTTTTTGGCACCGGGTGGATGCAGATCGTACGGTACGTTGCGCTTTTCGCGCGCAGAAAAAACACCTGAATGGTCACGGGAACGTTCATGGCGGCTGCTACATGGCCTTCGTCGACTATTGCGTATTTGCCATTGCAGGTCTCGTGCTTGACGGCCCCGGGGTCACAGTCTCCTTATCTAGCGATTTCCTCAACGCGGCGCGCGAGGATGAGTTGATCGAGGCCACGGGCCAGGTCACCCGCGCCGGCGGCTCGCTGATCTTTGTCAGAGGTGAGCTGAAATCCGGCGAACGGCTGCTCCTCACATTTTCTGGAACCATCAAACGAGTGAAACAGAAGCCCCGCACGTGCGGCAATATCGAACCGCCCTAAAACGTGATGGCATTAGGTTCGATGACCTGAATTTTTGAGGTCGTTGGCACATTCACCCCAGGGTGAAGGCTCAAGCGGCTAGCCGATTGCGGCGCAGACCGCATCGAGGATTCGAGCTGCAGCTTTCCGGAGCAGGTGCTTGAGCTGGGCAAAGACGTTCGATCAGGTTCATGTCGGGCGAGCATTTTGGCAGGAAGAAGAGCTTGGCTCTGACCGAACGGTTGAGTTGACGAACTACGTTCCTCCTGTGACTGCCGAGGTTGTCCAGGACGACGATATTGCACGGGCACGAGAACTTCTCGATATAGGTCCGAAAGTTCGCGCCGTTGATCGGCCCCTCCATGAACTATGGCGCATCGATACGGTGATGGCGCAGGGCCGCCAGCAAGCTCATCGGCTCTCCAGCGGCCATGAGGAACCTTGGCGGGTAGCCGGCGTCCGCGCGGTGTCCATCCCCGTAAAGGAACCATGTCGGTTCTGGTCCAGGTCTCATTGATTGAGACGACCCGTTCAGCCTCGGTGTGATCTTGATACTTGGTCCATTGGGATCGACGCCGCGCGACCTTAAAACGATCGCGCTCGCCAGCCGCCGTAGTTAGTCGTCCGTGAAAGGTAGCTAAGCGATTGAGCTAGGAGCATGTTGTTTTTGGCTGGAATCGGGATTCCCACCGGGAGCGATTTCTGATTCAACATCCATGCTGGAGGGCGGAGGCCGGCATGGATGACGCGACCCTATTCGGAAGACATCCGGGAACGGGCT
>Ga0209589_1013445_pt1 | contig 10674 bp, 8 predicted proteins | sample CowpeawhiteBW_FD_187525 | JGI IMG/M metagenome (GOLD analysis project Ga0209589, IMG submission 187525) | Root nodule microbial communities of legume samples collected from California USA - Cow pea white BW (SPAdes) (version 2) | ecosystem: Host-associated > Plants > Roots > Nodule | place: USA...
CCATTTTATTAAAAATCCAATCCATTTAAAATCCATTTAATGGATCTAGATTTCAATCTAATCTACATTTTATATATTTTATGGATTGGATATCCATTTTATAAATCAAGATTTTTAAATATGGATAATCCAAAAAATTCAATCCACATTTTCAATTTAAAGTTTTAGTTGGGTTAGACTAAAGGTTGAGATGGACTAGGCTAAATTCAGACTCAGACGGGCCTTGCTCGACGACCTATACGGATCGGGGAGGCCCGACGACCATAAGAGGTTGGGCGGGCCTAAAGATATGAACGGGCTAAGCGGGCCCGACAAACCGAACGAGTCGATCGGGCCCAACGATCCAGAAAATTTGAGTGAGCCCGATGACCCGAACAGGCCAGGCGGGCCCAATGACCCGACGAGCAAGGTGGGCCCGAACACCCGAACGGGCCAAATGGACCCAAAGACCCGAACAAGCTAAGTGGGCTCGAAGATCTGAACGGGCCAGGCAGGTTTGAAGATCCGAACGGGCCAGATAGGTTTTAAGATCCAAACGGGCCAAGTGATCTCGAAGACCCGAAGCGGGCCCGATAACCCGAATGGGTCAAGCAGGCTCGAAGAACCGAATGGGTCAGGCGAGCCCGAAGACCAGAACAGGTCAGGCGGGCTCGATCACCCGAACGAGTCAGGCGGGCTCGAAGAATTGAACAGATAAGGCAGGCCCGAAGACCCGAACAGGCCAGGCAGGCCCAATGAACAAAATAGGTCAGGTAGGCCCAAAGACCCAAACAGGTCAGGCAGGCCCAAAGACCCATTATTAGAGTCTTTACAAGTTAATTTTATGAGGTTAATTTAAACCTAAACTTAATTACTAAGATGATATTAGAGTCTATTATACTCAAATTTGTTATATTGTGTCACCTATTATTAGATTTCTTCTAGTCTCATGCTTGAGATGTTCTAATGTTCTAACCATGTCTTGATGTTGATGGGTAATGCCTAAACTAGTTTAACATGAATACAAGTATAAATAATACCCAAGTTGTAGCACTTAAAATTAAACCCTCTACTGTACTATTATAAATGCATCAAAGGACTTGTACAAAGCATATGGTAATACAAATATAACCTAAACACACACTATATACAAATACAAATATTTATACAAGGATAGTTAAAAAAAAGAAATATTTTTATTCTCTTCAAGATGTTTTTCATGCATTTATACCTATATTTGCTCATGTACATAGTACAATCATTACAATTAACAAAACAAACAACACATACAAGGGTAAGTTATTGAAATAAGTTATTAAAATACAAGGGTACATAAAACAAAAACATTATGATTATTGAAAAAAAAAACAATGCAATTTTATCAGAACACCAATATACAAAATTCATAAAGACCTCACATCGATTTATCTATTAAGATATTAAACGCGTGGAATATTAATTAAAACTTTCTCGAAGTCTCGTATTAAGTAATAATATAGATTAACATCTGATCCAATCCAACACTTGGATTTACAAGCAAACCTAAGAATCATAAATCAAAGTAAGTTCATTACAATCTATGTTGAACATCTAAATATGTCATAGTGTGTAAGAGCTCTCCTATCAACTTCTCACAATTAGATATCTCAATCTATGACACCCAATGAAGTAAGGGGAAATTTATTATAACATAAGCATATATACTTAATACATATAATCAAATGACAATTCACATATCAACTAGATATGTGACAACAAATTCATATAAATTGTACCATTTTTGAAACATCTCGGTCGGATATTACTAATTTTAATCAAATAAAATAAAATAGATAATAAATACACATTAATTTATTCCGCCTTTTCCCAAAAATGAGGGAAAATTAAAAAAAAAATTAACGCATTCATCAAAACCATAAGTTCCAGAAATCATTACAAGTTCACAAACCAACGTAAATACTGTTTACAAAATCATAAAAGAAAAATCCATATGATAATAGTCCCAATGCTAGCCACCACTCCGGCTCTATGCCTCACCAGCTCTACCTGCAACATCATATGATCTCGTGTAACAAATTACACTATCATTGCCAAACACAAACAGTTAGGGTGAGCTAATATATCAATATATATATATATATATATATATATATATATATATATATATATATATATATATATATATATATATATATATATAAACATCACAATTTAACTATGCACACAAACATCAGAGAAATTCTATACTCTGATTCCACAAAGCATGGCCACCAACCATGTTCATCCACATTCTACATCTTTACATAATACCTTTAAGATACCTTTCCTGCCACTACCTATAAGCCACAACTTGTAGAACACGTGAGGGAAATCATGCTACGGACCACACTCCGACACGCTAGGTGGAGTTCCCAATACAAACCACAGTTCGTACTCTCGACACAAACCTAGCACATCATTGGCCACAACCTGTGATTTCTCAATCGAGTGGAGCCTTCCGTACGAGCCACAACTCCCACAACTTGCACACTCACACCAATAACACACACCATTCTGAGCCACACCTTAAGAAATGTCCAATGTTCATCCTCCATCTTGAACCACAACTTAAGGGATGTCGTTCTGAGCCATAACTCAAGGAATGACACGTGTTTACCTTCTATCCCAAGCCACAACTCAAAGGATACCATTCCGAGCTACAAGTCAAGGAATACTCCAACAAGTCCACTTTTAAGGTACCATCCAAAGCATTGTAGACTACACACATTCAAATCACACAAGTCTCTACCCCTGCATTATTGCTTGGTGCTATTCTAGAGTCGCCAAGCGAAAGCCAATTGTAGACCGCATGGAGGAACCCATCTATTGCCAGGCGCCAAGTGCCTCAGAAGGCATTGTCTTTGAAGTTATCGCTTAACAGGACGAACCCCACCGCCAAATGTAGCACTCTCCTAGTGCCATTGTAATTGTGACTATCGTCTAGCGATTCAACCTCACTGTTAAGTGCTACACCAGTAACTCGCACAGTACTGGTTTAAGACCTTGTAGAACCTTTTCGCACCTTCCCCAATCATTGCAATTTCACTTTAACTCTCTAAGTTAAGTACTCTATCATGCCATAGGACTCATATATCCCCCCACTCACCACTATCTGCTACTGCCAAGACACTCATACCAATTCCATTTGGAGCCATACCCGCATGTGAACCCCATCATAGTATAACATACTCATAGATGCTCCAACTTTAAATACATGTAGCATTGTTCTCGATTAAAATTTAAGTCTTAGTATATCAAGTAACTAGAACCAATATATATATATATATATATATATATATATATATATATATATATATATATATATATATATATTTCATCCTCCCTAGGCCCTGTCTGAATCGATCTCGCTTCCATTTTCATCATAAATCTAACTCACAATTTTCCATTCCAACCACTATACCTCACAGCCACGTAGTTCCCTTTTTCTGCGCTGGCGATCTATTATTTTTACATGTTTTTGTTTTAACGTAACTATTATCATGAATGAATAAAAATTAAGTGCAGGGACGAATCATGGTTATGATACAAGGAAGCCATGGCTTCCAAACTTTTCTCATTTTATATTTTATACATTTTAAAATTATAATTATATTTATATATTATTTAGAATTTATTTTTGAGATTATTTTAACTAAAATTTATTTTATATTAATTTTTTTACATTTAATGATAATTTTTTATGGTTATCTTATTATAGTATAGTGAATGATAGTTATTTTTTTATTCTAATATTAAATGAGTGTATTTTGAGTATACAAAATGAAGATTTTTTTTATAATTAAATGAACTAATTTATGTATAAAAAGTCTAATTATGCATCCTATGTCATTATGAAAAAATCCCAGAATTTCCTAGCATAAGCTCCCAAAAATTTTCAAGATTGAATTCTTATGTATGTGTCCACAATTCGACAACCAATCAGATTCCCAAGTGTATCTAATATTAATTTAAGTGCTCAAGGTAATTCATGCATCAATTATTCGTATGCCCCAAATCCCAATTCTTATAAATCCCTAATCTATTCATAGCATTTTCATACGATTATCTCAATTATAGGCACATTTAGTTTCTGGTAGAAACCTAGAAATGTACATTCACGGGTATGAGTCGCCTTGGCAAAAAGGAACTTATTTCACGTCTACTAAGATTCGAACACACAACCATCCAATATCAAAGCAAATGTACAATCAATTCAAGCAATTCATGTTTCGTGATAATTCTTATAAATCTAGGATTATATCATCACTCATCATGATCAAACAGTTTGTTATTAAAATAATAAACAATTAAAATACACACAATTAGCATACATAGAACTCACACCTAAGTCCCCTCAACATAACCAAGCACTCTCAACCATTTAAGCTAGTACTATTCCATGTTATAAAAACCAGCATTAAATGTCATAAAGACTCCCACTACCCACATTTATTAAATAATTAATTAATTATTTATTTAAATTTTTCGAGTCTTACAATTTTGAATAATCATTTTCATAAAACAAAATCATAAATCAATTACATACATATTATTCCTTTTACATTTATAATAAACATTCAAATACAATCCATTGAAAATATAGGAAGAGAAAAAGAAAAAATAAAAAAAAGTTAGCTTGTGAGGAAATAGTTTTGCTTGAGCAAACATTTTCTCACTTGAATAAAAATTTAGTCAAAATAGGGGTTGGGTTGTAGTTCTATTTTCACTTGAGTAAAACATTCATCGTTTTAGAAAAAATAGGACGAAATGAAGGTTGATTTTGAGCTCTATTTTTGGTTGAGCCAAAAATATTTTGCTTAAGCAAAAATAAAGTCTAGAGTAAGGTCTAAATCTTTGTTCTATTTTCACATAATTGAAAATCCCTCTCTTGGATCTTAATTCACCAAGCTTTTGCAATTGGATCCATTAGACTCAATTACAGAAGTCTAGGTCGAGTTGCATCTAGGTCAATAAAGAAGGCGTGATCAAGCCATATGGCATTCTAGGAATGGAGAGTATTTTCCACCTTCTTAGGTGGCGACATGGCACTTTAGGGATGGAAAGTATTTTTCCACCTTCTTGAGTGGCCACATGGCACTCTAGGAATGGAGATATTTTCCACCTTCTTGAGTGACCTCATGTTTTTCTCCTATTGGAGAAGTTTATTGCTTGGCCTCCAAGATAGCCAAAGTTAGGATTTTTCAGGTTTTGCATCTTCAAATTAGGAGACAGATATGTGGCCACTTAAGAAGGTGTATATCATACCCTCCTACAAACTTGCTCGCTTGTAGTCTATCCTCTACGAACTTACCTGTTCGTAGTCAAACACGCGTGAGCATAACCAATTACGAACCTCTCCGTTCGTAAAATAATCAAGTGTGAGCGCAACATCTTACGAACCTCCTCGCTCGTACTTCTCACATAGGAGTATCACCACTACGAACCTCCTCATTCGTACTTATCACGCGTCCGATTCCCAACTTACGAACCTCCCCGCTTGTAACATTCAAGTATAGCATACCCATAATCCCACATGAGGAACCAATATAATTCCTACCTCATTCCTTACCACACATAATCACACTTAGCATACAAGCACCTTAATTTCTCAATGCAAACACATTAGTAGACCATCACACTCACATATGCAAAACACACAAAACTAGCAACCAGCCCCTAGACTATCACCTAGCGAAGCAGAAGCACCGCCTAATTGTTTTCCACTGCGGACCACCAAATGATTCAGTAATGTAAGACCCGAGAACGTAGAGAGATTTTTCTACAAAGTCTTGGAGAGGTCTCGAAGTGGTAGCAATTTTTGTTGGTGCAAGAAGGAATCCTCAAAGTACATTGGAGCAAGGAATCTAGGTTAGGGGAGTTGAACTCATGTTTGTTTGAATTTTCCCACGCTTTAGGAAAGAGGTTTTAGTAAATGCGGTATTTATTTATTTTTATTTTATTTAAATTAGTAATATCCGATCAGGATGTTACAAGTAACACTACTTGGTGCCACACCCTCCAAGGCCTCCTTATCCCGCTTATCACCTAACAGTCTAGCCGCGTCGTTAGACGCTATACCAATAGCATCAAACTACTAGTTTGTTGTTTCCAAAACAGATTCCAATATCCAACCATCCAAGGCACACATCCAGAATACACTAACATAGATCCACACATCACATGTCTTAAGCTTCATAACCCCACATGTATTCATCAATCTGGTTAATCAACAAGGAGAGGATCAAAGAATCACTCATGCTTATAGGATATCTTAAAATTTAGCAACTAAACATTTCATACATATCATTCTCACATTCCTAATTAAGTCAATTTATGGAAACAACCAACAAAACAGTGCATACACTAATTACAAAAAAAGAAACATGAAACACTTCTAGTCAACCATGCATATTTCCCGAACTTTCATGTTCACCAAAAATTCTATTAAGACAGAAACAATTCAACAATGTAATATCTCATGTCAATAGTGAAATTCAACTAGAACGCCAATTCGCACCAATCTGCAACAACCACAACAGAACACAAAACACTACTAAGCATTGGGTGTCGCCTAGTGGTGCATACATGTTGCTAGGTGATGCATCAGGGTTTCAGGAGCAGAACCCAATTTCTTCACCTAAAAAAATACCCTAAGCACTAGAAACACGACCCAATCTTCCAATTACACAAAAATTCACCCATTTGTGCTTCCAACATCTCTACATGCTCAATCAAATTCAACCAACACAACAAACACCACCCTTTTAAACCTGGACAACAAACATCATCATTATCACACATTCAATTTTTCCCCATAAACCCAAAGTTAAACCCTCATTCATTCAATAAATCACCAAGGTATCATCACAATAATGGCCTTTCCAGCATTTTATATCAATGAACATGCAACAAAGAATAAAATTACAGAAGAAGCAACTCTATGCCATAGCACCAACCAACACGCTAAAAAATCGCAACATTTCATGTGTTGCCTGACGACCCAAGAACACCGCTTGGCGGTTTCTGCGCAGAATCTAGAAAATGCAATCCAACACAAAATATGAATGGAAAAAGCACACATGTTCAAACATACCACTGAAAACATAGAATTTATAAATTAAAACATGTAGTACAACTCCCCTTACCTAGAATTTCCCACTCCAAATGCACTGCTAGCATCCTTCTCACTCAAAAATTACTCTAGCCTTTGCCTCTACCAATGGAAGCTTTTCCTAGCTGTCTAGCTTTGCTTAGGACAAGTTTTAATGCTCTTACAATTCTGACCACCTAGCTACATGAAAACTCACCTTTTTCCTTCACTAATTCACCCCTTCACTTATTTTTCAGCCCTAAAAATAAATTAATAAAATAATAAAACGAAAATAAAAGTTAATTGGCATCAATAGGTATTAACATAGAGGTTTCTGCCCATAACCACTACCCCTTTAACTTTTCTGAAGATGGCTAGGGTTCTTGTATTACCTACCAATGTAGCAAAAATAATCAAGTGTAAAAAGAACTATTTAGCGCTAGTAAAAGTTTGAACTCTCGTCCACACAATTACCAATCATATGCAAAACCAACAAGTCGTTACATGTTTCATGACATCTCACACACATACACAAATATAACACCCCATTACACGACCATGCATAACATGCAAAAATAGAAATAAATAATTAAAGTATCCATTAATGGCCTTCACAGAATTCAAACCTGATACTTCCTAACACAACCAAACACTCTCAACCACTTGAGCTACCATTGTTCCTTGTTATAACTTGACAAACTAATTCTTTTAAATATGCTTCCAATCCACAATTATTGGTAAATAAATATTTATTCATTTATTAAATTTTTCCCAGGTCTTACACAACTTCTTCTTTATTTTTTATCATGGTGTTTCGTTTTGCCTTTTGGGTCAAATATAACCTTGCAAGAAAGACCAAACAAAGTAAGTATTTGTACTAACATATGGAAAAAGGATAACTCAAACAAGATGCGGCTCCTAAGACTTATACACCTCACATCAATTGAATGACAAGAATGTTCCTAAGTAGGAGTATTTTGATGGGTTGTAATGGTGGCCTAATGTTGTTTCAAATTAATCTTGAAAGGATTTTCAACATAAGGTTTATGGACACCATTAAAGACTATAGAAGAGTTTATTATATACAACTTAACCTTCTTTGGTCTTATTTTATTTTCTAAGTTAGTTTGTTCTTGGTCTTTTACAAACCTTTAAGTTTAGTAGGATTTCTAAACAAGTCCTTGCCCCTTAAGGTTAGGATATGTTTGTTGGGCGACTTGGAAACCCTACCTAGATACTTGGAGTATGTGACTCCCTTGGTACAAAGACAATTAGAAATTTTTGTCTTTTCTTGCTTTTTCTCTCCACCCCTCTTGATTTTCATTTGTACTTGATTCTCAACCACTTAACTTGTGATGGAGGGTGATTTTGTTAGAAAGACCATTGTGTATAGATTATGTATCAAACTTCCATGGTCTTCCTAATAAAATGGGACAAGCCTCCATGGGAATTACATCATATAATACTTCATCTTTATATTCCCAATGGAGAATTGCACCTTCACTTGATTTATAACTGTGACATCCCCATCTTCGTTTAGCTAATGAAGTTTGTAAGGTTTAGGATGGGGTAACACAGCCAAATTCAACTTTTTAACCAATCTAGTGTTTGTAGTAGTTATTGCATGAGCCGCTATCAACAATGAGAGAAAATGTATTTTTTGAAACATTACATCTTGTATAAAATATTATCTCTTTGTGTGATATGGTCAACACTAGGTTGATTGTTTTAGAAGTTGTGTGATATGCATCCTCTCCATTTGACTCTTGTGAACTCTCATTCTCACTTTCACTAGTGTTGGATTCCTCTTGGCTACTATAATGATCAATGCCCATCAAGATTATGGTTCTTTTTGTGGGGCATTGAGCAGTTATATGACATCTACCCAAGCACTTGAAGCATTTAATATCACCAGTGCAATTGTGTGTAGATACTTCACCCCTGCCTTTTTCTAGCTCTTTGGCTAGTTTCCTAGGGGGTTTATCCTTTTCTTTCTTTGAATCTCTTTTTGCATAAGATTTAAAGGAAGCATATTTCCTCAGAAGTTGTTGCTCTACCTTTATACACATTTGAACGAAATCATTCAAATCTCTATAAGATAGTACGTCCACTTTATCTCTTATGTCAAGGTTCAACCCACTAAAGAACCTAGCTAGAGTAATATCTTCCTCTTCAACTATCCTTGCCTCATCATGAACAACTCCATTTCTTGCCTATATTCTTCCACAGTCAAGACCTCTATTGAAGTCTTTGAAGTTTGTCCATGAGTTGCCTATTGTAATAGGAGGGAATATGTCTCCCCCTAAGGGCATATTTCAAATCATTCCAATACTTAATGGTAGGATCATTATGGCGCATCCTATCTTGTACCAAAGAGGTCCACTAGTACATGGCATACCCTTGAAAGCTTAGGGTAGCCGAAGGCACCTTCTTTCTTCACTGATTTGATGACAAGCAAAAAATTGCTCCACCGTCATTTCCTAGTAAAAATAGGCCTCAACATTATCCTTGCCATAGAAGTGAGGCAAGTCTACCCTGACTTCTCTAAGGGTATGTTCCTTTCTTTTCCTCTTAATGTTAGAAAGCTGATGATAGTAATCCTCTAGTCATAACTCTTACTAAGAGAAAGTTTCTCCACTCCTACTTCCCCTAGAATGATGTATGCTTGGAGCTCTTTGCTCTCTTTCTTCTCTTAAGGCTCTAACTTTTTCTTCTAGACAACTTAGTTGGAGCTCTCTTTCAATATTGTTTTCTCTCCTCACTTGAGACTCTCTTTCCCTCCATAGTTTAACTTCTCTAAGTTCTTCAGCAAATTCTTTCAAAGCAATTTTGGATTCCTCAGAACTTCTTGCACTATGTTTGGATGTACGTTTTGACATCTTTTAATTTTAAAAGTTTTCCTATAATGAAAGTTACTAGTGTTTCACAAGTTCACTTCCAGGGAAGAGAGGTGAGTCACAATGGACTCCTTAAGTGCTAAGTCTTACCTAGCCAAAACTTACCTTGCTACTTACTTTGCTAATTTCACAAAAGGCTATTCCTTTAAACTTAGAAGATGTACCATAAGAAATTTTTTTACAAACCAAATGTGGCTATATTTCCGAGACCAACTATTTTCTTTCTTGGTGTTTAAGCTCTCCTTTTCCATCAATTTGTATTTGGTAAGCTTCCTTGAGAGTTTCTTGGCTTGGAGTTTCAAATTCGTCTCCACCCTTCAATATGCTTACCTCTTAAGATTGGGCCACCTTGGAAGGGTTCTTCCTACACCATAATTTTAATGCACACGAAAGAGTAGCCAAGAAAAATAAAGCAATAAAAGGCTTAAACACAATAAAAACTGTACTGTACCTAGCCAAGCCCAATCAAGTAAATAAGTACACACGTTAAAACCACATACCATCCAGCACCCGGACACAACCAGCACTAGCCATCTAGACAAGTAGCCGGCCAAAACCGACTACTTGCCTAGAAGGCTAACCCACTTCAATACACCTCTGGAAACTGCTTTAGGACCAGGCCCACTCATGGCCCAAGCTGGGGCCCAAGCTAGAGCCCAAGTCAAGGCC
>Ga0209589_1013452_pt1 | contig 10670 bp, 6 predicted proteins | sample CowpeawhiteBW_FD_187525 | JGI IMG/M metagenome (GOLD analysis project Ga0209589, IMG submission 187525) | Root nodule microbial communities of legume samples collected from California USA - Cow pea white BW (SPAdes) (version 2) | ecosystem: Host-associated > Plants > Roots > Nodule | place: USA...
TCTATCTCAATCCAAATTAACACTCACAATAACTAAAATTTAAAATTAACATACACAAAAACAGAAAATCAAACATACACAAAAACAGAAAATCAAACAAAAACGCGTTGAAAATTTACCTTAAAGAAAACCGCGGCGCGACAATTGCGGCAAAAGAACCAAAATGTTCGCGTGGTGGTAGAGGGATGCCGGAACACTTGCAGAGAGACAGAGAGAGGGACCACTGCCGGAGCAGCGTGGCCGGAGGCGAGACGACACGGCGGCAGGGGGCTGGCGTGGTTTTCTCGTCGGAAGTCGCGGAGAGAGAAGGAGAGACAGCGGCGGCAGGGGGCTCGCGTGCTCGCGTGGTTTTCTCGCCGGAAGTCGCGGAGAGAGAAGGAGGAGACAACGACGGGGTGGCAGTGGCAGTGGCAGCACAGGAGCAACGCGCGATGGTGGCCGAAATTGCAGAGAGAAATGGAGGAGAGAAATGGAGGAGGAGCGCGCGCGAGGAAGAAAGGGGCTGCAGTTTTGAGCCCTAATTAAACAATATGGCCTCGGTTCAATTTAGAATCGAGGCATATAACCCCTTTTGGCCCCGGGTCCCTAACACCCGAGGCCTAAACCCACTTTTGGCACCGGCTATTGTCACAACCGAGGCCTATAAGTCAAAACGAGAATGGCATTTTTGAAATTTTGGGCATCCTTTTTGGCTTCGGGCCTTCTTAACCGAGGCCTAACAGCGCTTTTGGCTTCGGTTTTTTTACAATCGAGGCATATAACTGATTTTGGCTTCGGGTTGTAGGTGAACCGAGGCATAAAAGTTGCCTATAATTGCAAAATTGCCACCGCGCCATTATAGGCTTCGGTTCCTGGCCAACCGAGGCCTATAAGGCGAGGTAGAAATCCAATTCTGCACTAGTGTGTGTATAGCAAGTGTAGCCATGTTTGGATTGATAAAGAAATAACTTTTTCTAACAATTTACTATACATGTCCATACACCTGAGAATTTTTAAAATGTTTACTGAAAAAGCTTCCCAATTTTAATGAATTATAGTGAGATTTATAGTAATATTTACGAGAATAATTATTAAAAATTGTTTAAAAACTTGAATAATTTAAACTGGTCAATAAATTTAAGTTGAGATCGGGTGTCACAGAATTGCCACGTCTCCGCTATATCTATATATGGGTGGGGTTTGTTAGGACTCTAATTATTATAAACCTAAGGAGTGGTTTAGGTGGCATGATTGAACTTTTCATAATATATATAATATCATTATATATATATATATATATATATATATATATATATATATAATATTTACTCACGATAAAGCTGTCTAAATTATATTTTTAGTAAATTTTTATATAATGCAAATTCAACGAATCAACCAACAAACTATGATAATATATTAAATTTTATATAATTTAATTTATTATGAATATATTATTCAAATACGAATATTTATATACTTAATATATTTGTAAATAAAGATTAGAGATTAAATTAATAAGAATATAGTTGTGAAGATTAATTTAGTTGGAAGAGCCCACTTCAACAGCATCAAATTGCAAAATTGATAACTAAAAAAGATAGATAAATTGATTAATTTCTTCTTTGATATTTTTATTTAATTAATATAAATTAAAAAAATAGTGAATCTTAGATACCAACAAACTAAAAAGGGTAAAAAAATAGTGTTTGGAAAAACTTGATCACATCGAGTCAATCCATATTTAAAGGCTTTTGTTCTGTACTTCAACCTTTTCCAACTGTACATCTCTATATCTTTTAAAATTCTAACTTCGCCCATCTATATTTTGATAATTTAGAATAATGAACATGTAATTTCATATTACAAATTCAGGAATATATATTTTTTCTTCTATAATGGCTTTTTTTAATTATGTAAATGATATTTATTTTATATATTTCGTTGATAGTTATTTTAGAACTTCTTTTACCACTATTTCGAAATGAATTTTTAAGTTTTTTAATTATATTTTGATTAGTTTAATTACAAATGTACTTTGTGAGAACCTAACTAATGGTCTAAGAATGATGGTTGTTTTTAAAAGATGAAATTATAATATTTTAATAATAAAATGTTAAAATTATAAATAGGTTTTTTATTAATTGATGTTCATTTTATAAAATCATCATCTCTCAACTTTCTTTCTTAACTCTCCTCTATCTTCTATGTAGACTTCTAGCCTAATCCTTCATTTTTTTAAGATCTCTACACATTCACCAATGGTAGTGGTTTATAAAAGATGACATTATCATATTTTAATAATAAAAGATTAAAATTATAAATAAGTTTTTTTATTAATTGATGTTCATTTTATAAAATCATGATCTCTCAACTTTTTTTCTTAACTCTCCTCTACCTTCTCTCTAGACTTCTAGCCCAATCCTTAATTTTTTTTTCTGAAGATCTAAAATGGTAGTATTGCTCCTAGTGAAGAAAGTAAGTTCACTTTTTTTTATCTTTTTTAAGGTTGTTCTAGCTTTTTGAGTTGCATGTAAGGAATTTTTCAATGCATGTGCTCTACTATGTTCAGGGATCTCTCTTGGTCTATGATGTGATGATGTGTTTAAATTCTAATTTGGAATTTTAGTATTGTAGTGAGGTCATCATTCTTGAGAGATAAAGGTGTAAGGAGCACTTGTGAAAAAGATGATAGTTTAACTAAGGTAAGAGAAGTTAGTTTTAATTTATAATAGTACTAATGACATATGAATTCTAATGAATGAGGATGATTGATGAAGAAATTACCTTTGTAAAATCTATTCTAGATTGGCATGTTATAATTGATTGAGTCAGTATAATTTCGGATGTCAACAGGGTGGGTAGGGTACACGTAGTAGCTCCCATGTACCCTACCCGCTGAATAAATATTTTAATATCTACGGATATCTACGGATACCCACGGGTATTTACAAAAAATTAAAAAAATATTTAACAACATGTTTTAATCGTAAATTCAAATAAAATATAATACATAACATTCATAAATTTTAAACAAAGTTCAAATAATCCATTTAAATAGTGTTGAATGATAGTTTACAAAGAAATTAAGTTTTTTTAAAACTAATTGATAAAAAATAACTCATTCAAAATCAATATTTTAATATTTTAATCATGTTTTTTTTTAATTTAAATTAGAGCATAGCGGGTACAGGTATCCACGGGTACGGATACTATGATACCCGTTGTAACATCCATAAATAAAATAAAATAAAATTTATACCACAATATTTTTTAGTATGATAACACCTAAAAGTTAATGATAGATTACTTTTCATATATTATAGTTATACTATTTATCTTCATTATTTCTAACATTACAAAATAAAATTCCAATAATCATATTATATACACTATTAAAAAATTATTATTATTATTATTTTGTGATCAAGTCAATATATTTTAAACAAACGATATTTAAGATCTTCATTGACAAAACATTTTATGCATAAAAAAAAAGTGTCGATAGTACTTATAATATCTACTAGCTGTAAATTTACAAAATAAATTGTACTGCTAGGTAATAATTCTTTACCAACAACTTATATGATAGTTAAATATTCTATAAATTATATATATATATATATATATATATATATATATTATTGAAACTAATAATAAAATAAATTATGAATATACGTTTAACAATAATCGATATATAAATTTATATGCAAAAATTTGAATAAATGCAAAATGAATAAATGGAAAGTGGGTTACAAATCAAATGCAAAATCTTGGAAAACAAAGTGATAGTGGATTGAATAACAAACGAATGAGAACGTTATTATCATATCTAATAAAAATTAAAAGAAAAGAATATATATATATATATATATATATATATATATATATATATAGAAGTAATCATAAGCATTTAATGTTAGCAGATTCGTTTCTATCTTTTATCCTTTCACTGTGAAAAAAATTCTAGAACTGAATGTTGAGAACTAATGGAATCAAAATAGTATAGGAACTAAGTTAATTAAGAATCAAACTAGAAGTAATGATTACCTAATATAGTATAAATAGGGGTGGGGTAAGATAAATAGAGAGCAAAAGAGAAGCTGAAAAAAGAAACAAAGAGAAGCTTTTGTGTGGATCCATTGAAAGAGAGAGAGGTTACAACAACGAAGAAAAAGTTTTATCACCAGAGTCTCAATACAACCTTGGTGTGTTTTCCATAGTAACTAAGGTAAGGGGAGGAGACATCTATCATTTTATTTTTTTATCTGTTCATAATTATTTTTTTATCTCTATAAGTGAGGTATCCCTAACCTCATTCTAATTTATATTTAGTTCTCGTTCCTATTTATTTATTGATATTCATCCCTAGTTATGTACTGGTCCTATTTACTCTCATTTACTTATTTATATTTATCTCCAGTTACGTACTGATCCTTTTTATTTATTTATATTTATTTTAATTATCCATTGATCCTATTTATTTATTTATTTATATAATTATATGGTTTAATATTGAAATAAAATTTATGATAAATAAGATTTGATTATTGTAGTTGGAGGTATGACCTTGGAGATTTAAACGAGTTAGTATTACTTAAGATGAGATGTTCTTAAGTTACTTTGTTGGCCATGAGCTCATTTATCCTGACTAGTCACTACAAAATTAATCAATATCTTTATAAAAGTATAATAAAAATCTAGTTTTATGGATTTAGGAGAATTTTCATTTCATTTTATTTTAGTATGATATGCTGTATTTTTTTATGTAATATTTGTCCCACTTCCCTATTTTATGATTGTGTGTGAAAAACAAAATTTTATAACATCACCATAGATGGCTGCTCCAAACATGCCTGGTCCCTTCTTTGCCGACATTGTGGCTATTTTCCCGGGGAATGCATGACAAACCAATGCAGAAATAATTCTGTAACATTTCAGGGAACGAGAAACTCTATTATTACTTTTCTCTCTGCTCCAAATGTGCCGATTGTCATCGAAGGACAAATCGAATTGACCTTCTATTTACCCCCAAGAGTCCAAGTGAATCCTATCCATAACCTTTTCCCTCCACCTGTTTGAAAACCAGTATATAAGGGGGAAACTGTAAATAAATAACACTTCTTCCTCTTCTAGTGTAGGAAATATAAGATGCATATAGTATTGTAAATATACATACATATATATATATATATATATGTGTGTGTGTGTGAATATTTTAAGCATATTTTTGCATTTAAATTTTATAAGTATATTGTAGTAAATATTAATAATAAATTTTGATTTGGCTTTAGTAAGGTCATGGGTTCGAACCTTGGTGAGTCAGATTTAACTCTTTTTGCTTAAAAATTTGTTGTGGGTGGAATATGAAAGGGTGGAGGAAACCTAGTAGAAAGGGGGCAAGCCAAGAGGGGCTGAAAAAGAAAACAACTAATAATGGACTTGAATAGTAATTAACTCCATCATAAAACCCAATTTCGTTTTTTTGCATTAACCTAGCATTAGGGCCTTTAAAAGGCAAAATTTGAGAGACAAAAACGGTTTTGAGAGGCTGTTTTCAGAGAGCTCTGTGAGGTGCACAAATCCAAGGTAAAATAGAGAATTTTGAGAGAATTAGATAGGGGCAATTGAAGTGGTGATAAGGCAAGCCCTTGGTGATCAAAGGAATTTCCCAATTTCAGAAGTTAAGCAAGGGATTTTTCAGGTTAGGGGAGCTGAACTCGAAATTCTGGTTTAATTGTATTGTTTTGCTTGATTGTGCTGTGTGTGTAGCCAAATTTTCGTGCTTCAATTGATGGGATGTTGTATTGATTGTTCTTGTGGCATGGGATCAAACTTTTTATGCAATTGTATGGAAATAATGAGGGTTTGGGTACTGACAGTGCAACTTATGCTTTAAACATAAGTTTTGGGATTCATGTTGGGTCTGAATTGTGTGTACATAGTTGGTGCATTATTCTGGATTGGTTGGCATGATTTGGGAGTGTGAATTTTGGTATATTGATGTTGTTGTGTGCGTAAAACAGTGCCAGAACCTGCAATTCTCGCTCAGGCGAGCCAGGCTCGCCTAGGCGAGATATACAGGGACTCATATCTTACCCTACTCGAGGTTATCGCTCAGGCGGAGAATTTTTGGGTTTGGGCGAGAGGTCATCTCGCTTAGGCGAGTGAGTCTCGCCTAAGCGAGAATTCGAGAGGGTGGGTGATTCGGTTTGACATCCCGCTCAGGCGGGAATTCTAATCCTTTTGAACGAAAGAATGTCTCGCTCAGGCGAGAGCCTCTCGCCTAAGCGAGAACACGAAGGATGCTCTATTGTGGGTTTGACTCGTAGCTTAAGCGAGAGTTTTGATGTTTTGGGCGAAACATGAACTCGCCCAAGCGAGTGTAACTCGCCTAAGCGAGAGTTAGAGGTTGGTTCAGTGCGTGATGCTTGCTTAGGTGAGGTAATCTAGCTTAAGCGAGATGGATTGGGGTGCTTAGGCAAAGGTTTGAACATTAACAGAGGATGGTAGGATTATGGGTTTAAGATGCATATGGTTGTGTGGTATTAAACTAATTGGTGGTGGAATTGGAACTGTGGGAACTATCATGCTTCTAGGGTATCTTAATGGTGAGCTTGCTGGTGTTCCATGGGTTGTGGCCCGGAACGTATCCTTGGGTTGTGGCCTAGGATAGGGGATAAGCACGTGGCATTCTATGGGTTGTGGCCCGGAATGACTTTCCTTGAGTTGTGGCTCGGGATAGCGGATGAACACAAGGAACCTTTGAGTTATGGCTCGGGTTGGCGAGTGTTGCCGGTGGGAGTATGCTAGTTGTGGCCAGTACGGATGGGTCCAGATGGATTGCCCTCCTCAGTGTTTAGCTGACAAGTTTGGTAGTCCTGGGACGTTACGGACTATGTTCGTACCTGGGAACTCCACCTGACGTTGCGGTGTGTAATCCGTAGCATGGTTTCTGCACGTGCTCTATTGGTTGTGGCCGATAGGTGTGGCAGCAGGGCGCTTTGAGATACTTAATAGAAGATGTAGAACACTGCTAACATGGTTGTGGCCATGTGGAAGGAAGGTAACGAGTCTTCCACGAGGTGCATCGGTGTACATGGTTGTGGCCATGTGATGGAAATGGAGTAAGTTATGTGGGAAATGAAAAGATATTATATATGGTTGTGGCCATGCGGTATTAGGGAAGAGTTTGTGTTTTTGATGTATTATTTTTATCGATTATACATGTATATGTGTGTTTGGTATATTTTTATGTGTTTCATCTGTTAGCTCACCCTATCTGTTTGTGATTGGCGATGATCGTGTACGCGGTACACGTGAGCAGGTGATGATGCAGGTGGGGCTGGTGAGGCTTAGTTGCGGAGAGGGGATGATCATGGGATCTTTTTCTTTATGTTTTCTTTATTTTATTTGAAACGGATTGAAAAGACTCATGGAATATTTTGATTACACTTGCAGTTTTGTATTTATGGACTTCTTAGTAAATTAATAAAGTTTTAAATTTTCGTGCTTTTGGGAAATGAGATATTATTAAATGTAATGTAATTAATTACTTTATTATATTTTATTAAATTCATAATATCCAGACGGGATGTTACAGATTACTTGAAGGAGGAAGAATAATTATTACCTAGGATGTATTGAGAACAAAGTTTTTAGAAAAATATTTCCTTAATGATGTTAGGAGAGCAAAAGAAATAGAGTTTATGCAGTTGAAGCAAGGAAGTATGACAGTAGGGGAATATGCTTCCAAGTTTGAAGAATTAGAAAAATACTCTACTTTCTTTTATCACCCAAAGGAAAGGATGAAATGTATAAAATTTGGAAATGGACTTAGGGATGAGTTGAGAAAAGCAGTAGGTATACTAGAAATTGTTGATTTTCCTACGCTTATTCACAAGTGTAGATTTTTGGAAGATTTTGAGAACAACTAAAATATCAAACCAAAATATTTTGGACCCCAAATAAATCAAAATAAATGCAATGAGGGAAAACCTTACAATCACCCACAATGGAGGACCCAATCCAACCAATCTTCATCAGGAAATTCTAGTAGACCTGTATATTATCATATCAGATGCTTTAAATGCGAACAAGGTCATCATGCTAAATATTGTCATCTTAAGGGACTAGTCTGTTTCAAGTGTGGAAAACCTGGTCACCTATTCTCTGAATGTGGACAACAAAAGCCACATTTCAATCCAGCTGCAACCAAGACAACACTTACCACAACAGGAAGAGTGTACACCATGACTGGAGCTGAAGTTGCTGAAAACCATGATTTAATTCAAGGTATGTGTTTTATTAAAGGAAAAACGTTAAATGTACTGTATGACTCAAGTGCAACTCACTCATTCATTTCCGATCATTGTGTTCAACATCTTAATATGCCGACCTCTTTTCTAAAAACTAGTTTGGTTGTTTCAACTCCCACAAATGACTCAGTAATTACCAATAGAGTTTGTTTAGACTGTCCACTGTTCATTAAGAATAGAAAATTCCTTGTAAATTTAATATGTCTACCTTTATCTCAATTAGATGTAATATTAGGCATGGACTGGTTATCTTCCAATCAAGTCCTTTTGAATTGTGCTGAGAAATCAATAATATTTCTAAACTCTGAGAATCTTTTAAAATCACCTACCAATTCAAAAAGTGAGCCTTTAAAGAATGAAATTCAAGGGTACTTGTTATTATCTTATGTGGAAATAAAATAGGAAGTTGGGTTGAAAAATATAGCAGTTGTTCAAAATTTTCCTGAAGTCTTTCCCAATGATATTCCTGGTCTACCACCCAATAGAGAAATCGAATTTTCCATAGATCTGATGCCTGCAGTTGGACCAATCTTTATTGCACCATATAGGATGTCAACCATAAGAATTAGCAGAATTGAAGAAACAATTAGAAGAGTTACTTGAAAAACATTTCATTCGTCCTAGTGTGTCACCTTAGGGAGCCCCGATTTTGTTAGTTAAAAAGAAAGATGGAAGTTTTAGGTTGTGCGTAGATTACCGTCAATTAAATAAATTCACTATAAAGAATAAATACCCTCTTCCAAGAATAGATGACTTGATAGACCAATTAAGAGGAGCCTCTGTATTTTCTAAGATAAATTTAAGGTCGGGATATCATCAAATTACAGTAAAAGCAGAAGACATACAAAAAACTGCTTTCAAAACTAGGTACGGCCATTATGAATATCAAGTGATGCCTTTTGGTGTGACCAATGCTCCTGCAATATTCATGGATTACATGAATAGGATCTTCCATCCATTTTTAGATCAATTTGTGGTTGTTTTTATAGATGACATTCTTATTTATTCTAAGACTCTTGAGGAACATGAGGAACACCTTCGAATTGTCTTGCAAATCTTGAGAGAAAAGAAATTGTATCCTAAATTGTCTAAGTGTGAATTCTGGTTAGAGAAAGTAAAATTCTTAGGACATGTGATTTCCAATAAGGGAGTGTCAGAGGATTCGACCAAAGTAAAAGCAGTTCTACAATGGGAGCCACCAAAAACAATGACTGAGATTCACAATTTTCTCAGTTTGGCAGGATATTATAGAAGATTCATTGAGGGATTTTCTAAAATAGTTATGCCTTTACCCCAACTCACCAAAAAGGGCCAAGCTTTTGTGTGGACAGAAAAATGTGAGAATAGTTTTCAAGAACTCAAGAAAAGATTAACCACTTCTCCTGTTTTAGCATTACCTGATCCTACTGGGCACTTTGTTATATTTTGTGATGCTTCCAAAATGGGATTAGGTTGTGTTCTTATGCAAGATAGAAGGGTAGTGGCATATAGTTCTAGGTACCAAGAACAGATGAGAAAAATTACCCAACCCATGATCTAGAACTAGCTGCCATTGTTTTTGCACTTAAGATATGGAGACATTATGTTTATGGTGGTAAGTTCGAAGATTTTAGTGATCATAAGAGTCTCAAATACTTGTTTGACCAAAAGGAATTAAATATGAGACAAAGGAGATGGATGGAATTTCTAAAAGACTACGATTTTGAATTACATTACCATCCAGGAAAGGCAAATGTAGTGGCAGATGCTTTAAGTAGAAAAATATTTACATGTCTCTTCACTAATAATTCATGAAATGAATCTGTTAGAAAAATTTAGAGACATGAACTTGTCGGTCACCCTAAGCCATGATAAAATGCAATTAAACTCCATTCAGATCACTAACAATTTACAAAAGCAAATGCATGAGACACAAGAAAGTGATGAGTTCATTAATAAGAAAAAGAAATTGATAGGTCAAAGTGGTGAGGAGAATTTTGGCATAGATAAAACCGGAACTTTGAGATCTAAGGACAGGATGTGTGTACCCAATAATGAGCAAATTAAGGAAATGATTCTAGAAGAAGCACATAAAAGCAAATTAAGCATACACCCAAGCACAACAAAAATGTATCAAGATCTCAATAAAATGTTTTGGTGGCCCAAAATGAAAAAGGAAATGGCACAATATGTAGCAAAATGTCTAGTTTGTCAAAAAGCTAAAATAGAACACCAAAAGCCACCAGGAATGCTACAATCCTTAGATATACATGAATGGAAATGGGATAGTATAGCAATGGATTTTGTAGTTGGCCTCCCACGAACCATTCAAAAATTTGATTCCATATGGGTTATCGTGGATAGGTTAACAAAGTCTGCTCATTTCTTACCCATTAA
>Ga0209589_1013458_pt1 | contig 10667 bp, 6 predicted proteins | sample CowpeawhiteBW_FD_187525 | JGI IMG/M metagenome (GOLD analysis project Ga0209589, IMG submission 187525) | Root nodule microbial communities of legume samples collected from California USA - Cow pea white BW (SPAdes) (version 2) | ecosystem: Host-associated > Plants > Roots > Nodule | place: USA...
ATGGCGGGGACGGGTATTATGGCGGGTATATGTACATCCCCATACGCATCCTCATACCCAACTGAAAAAGTCGGGGATTCCCCATACCCATACCCATACCCAGTCAATGCGGGGATTCCCCGTCAAAACGGGGACGGGTTCGGGCAATACCCACGGGGACGAGTTTATTTGCCATCTCTAATCAAAGGTCTTTGAGGCTGAAAATGAAGTGTGGGCAGAGTTGTTGCAGGTAATGTCAAACGTTATCAATATAAATTTTTACTCTCAAAAGACGAATATGATTTTAACCGTTTTATGTATCAATATATTTACATTTTCAGTCAAAGCCGCACGTAGCGAAGTGGCAAACTACCCCTATAAGGCATTACGACCTCATGGAGGAATTATGGTCATCAGATCGTGCAACTGGTGAGAGGGTGAGAACTGCTTCACAAGCTAGTCAGATTCGCCAACAAAGGCGTTTAAAAGTTGACTTGAATGATGAAATAGAGTACACACCTGAGCCTCCAGGCTATGAACCACGCGAGAATGCTTACCCATCCTCACCACCATCCATGGATGAGTATAGCCCAAGCCCTACCCAAAGTGTTCCTTCTGTACCATCTGGTGGAACCACATCATCTCGGGGATCTAAAAGAAAAGCACCCATGATTGACATTGTTGATTCTCAATTCGACAAGCTCACAACCAAGCTGGATGGATTCATGGAGGTTATGGGTGCCAGAAACTCACACTTTGAGAAGATGTCAAACATTGCCGAGAGACAAGTCATTGCCATTGAGAAACGTAATGACATTCTAAACGAGCAAGTTGGGATGATGAAGCGGAGCTCGACTTTCCAATATACAGAAAGTGATATTTGGGAAATGCTTGCAGGGATGAATATCCAAGAGGAAAGCCTTATGGAACAATGCTATGATTACCTCTACTCAAATCCGACTCATACGAAGCGACTTATGGGAATGCCACAACATCTAAGATTGAATAAGTTATATAGTATGATGGTTGGTCGTAGTGGATAGGGTTTGTAGAAATTGTGCTTTACGTGTGTATGTTTTATATGACTTAGTACTTTGTTGATTTGCGTGGTTTTAATTATCATCTTATTGTAATGTTAAGATGTTATGTTCCCTCTATTATAAAGTGTTGTATGAACTAAACTTCTCACTTTCATAATGTTGAGGTTGACACACATATTTATCTTGACCATTAGTAATTTGGGAATGTCATTTCTGTGCCTAATGATTTTCATTTTTTTGATACAAGTGTGCTTTCTCATGGCTTCATCATCATCAAAGTATAGACCTAAAGTTCGTAAGGATAAATCAATAGCGATGGAAGAGGAAGCACCCCTACAAAAAAGGCCAACCGTGGAAGACGTACTAGATCAAAAACGATACTTCAACACTGTCAAACAAATGGAAAATTATGGGAATCATTTTTACCATAGAAGAATAATAGAGCCAAAGATTATGAACTTGGAGTCATTTATGGATTCTGGGCTTTACTTCCATCAACATCTTTTGTTCCAAGGCCTTTCAAATTACGTCACATTATCGTATTCGTACTTTCCGGAACTAATGGTGTTCTACACAAATCTACATATCTCCGGTAATGGTTATTTGATGAGTGAGGTGAACAAGAAGAAAATTAAACTGAAACCATCTGACTAGTTTCAAATATGTGGTCTGAAATATCAAGGTCGAAAGTTATCATTACTAGAGGTGCCACCTGACCTGAACTATAATCGGGACATGGCTTTAGGCTCCATGGTAAGACCAGGTGTCCGTTTTAAAGCAGTGAAGACGGTTGGTGTCCTACAGATAAATGATAGACTATTACAGTATGTTATAGTGTACTTTTTGACACCAAGGATGACTAATATCTCACATGTTTTACAAGACGACATTTTCATGATATGGGCTTTAAAGAATGACATCTTAATTAATTGGCCACATGTCATCATGCAAAACATGCTTAAGTGCAAGAGTACTGAGACAGGTCTTCCATATGGAATTTTGATAACTGCAATCATGCAATATGCTGGAGTGGATCTTTCGGTTGATACAACGACGACTGTATCTTTAAGACACCGCTTTTTAGTGCAGAATTTGAGGAAGATGAATATTGTTCATGTAAACGGTGAATGGCAACAACTTCGTGGTCGTTCTGATGATGCACCACAACGAAGAGAAGAAAGTCCCATGGATGAAGACAGTGATGACGGAGATAACAACCGTGAAGAAAATATGGTGGAACCTCCAACCCCAACAACAGAACAACTATTAACTCAAATATGGGGAGGAGTACAATCCATAGAAGCCAGGTTACAAACATTGACCATTGATGTTGACAGACGTTTCAATGAAGTCAATTCCACTGTCAACCAGATTTATGACCTTCTTAACAGGGATGAAGACTCAGATGAGTGACTTGTATTCTCCTATTCTTTCATGGAAATAAATTAATTCATTTATTTAGTATTTAACATTTTATACAATAATTGTTCTTCTTCACTGCTAACTCCAATTCATTATTGTGTGCTTAATTAGATGGAACAGAGAATAATGGACCTCCTAGAGGAATCAAGTCAGCTTAATAGAAGAATGAATGTTGCAATAGATCGTCAAAGAGTTGCACTTCAAGCAAGAAACGACCTCATAACAGAATATAATCGTCTTAGTCGTTGTCAGCCTTCATTAGCGAAGAAGACATATTTCAGATGTTATCAGCTATGAACATTGAAGATGTCAACCTATTCACACGGTGCTATGAATACCTTTATTCCCACCCATTACATACAAGACGTATTATGGGCATGTCCATACGTTTCTGGATGAATAGGTTACTTCGTTATATGAATGAAGGGGTCTGAATGTAATGTTTATTTTGTGATGTATTTTCTTGTTATGTATGAACTTCATTACATGTGACACTTTTTCCATGTAACTTTATTTCGATGTCGTTTGCCATGGACTAAATCGAATTTCCATTATCACAATTTCTACTTTTTTACCAAATTCGGAAATTTATTTCGTAACTTCTATGCTTTACAGTATTTGGTATTGTCAATATCAAATTAATTTATTAAAAAAAAATCTAACAAATAATTTACATTTTGTTGTACTATTTTTTGACATTAATCAAAATTCATTTTTTTGTAAGTTTTAAAAAAATTTATTTATTTATTATGACAAAAGATAACTCATTTAAAAATTAATTCAAGAACATCATTTCAAAAATTAATCTTTTTTTACACAACGGTATTATGGTAACTTAATAAATATATCAATTTTAACATATAGTTTTATCTATCACATCAATAAAATCTTTCACTAACTTTCATAAAAATTATCTCTAAATCCACTCACTTTACCCTCTAAATCCACTCAAAAAAAACACAAATATCCATCCTCCTAAATCTACACAAATCCATCTTCACACTCTCCCCCATATCCATCTATAAAAAAGAACACACCCTAAATAAGGATTGGGGATTGGGCTCTTCAAAAAAAAAGAAAAAAGAAAATGGGTGATAAGAATAAAAAAATTAGGATGTGTTAATGTGAAAAGGGACTTCTCCTGGCACTCCCAAATGGTTTGTCCTGTACCTCTAAGTATCAGAATTTATTACCATTATGACCTTACCTAATTCGATTGTTGTGGGTAATTAAGAAAAGTTATTGTGACATTTGTTTTTAACAGAAACGTTGCACCTCCAAAGTTCTTCTTTCGTTCTGAATAGTTTATATCTCCTGCATTTCCAAATTTCTTTCGTTCTGTTCTCCATAGAAACACTTCTAAATTTGTTCTGTTTTGTTTTCTTCTTTCCATAGAAAAGCTTTTTGTCTGAAACTTTGTTGAGGTAACATAACAGAGATTAATAATAATCTAAGTATCAGTTGTCGACATCCGGTATTTTATATTGTATAACCGGATGTCGACATTCGTTAAAAACACATTCGTTATTATAAACTAGATGTGGACATCCGATGCATTTTACAAATGGATGTCAAATGGCTTTTACGAATATGTACTTCCGATTTCTTTTTATTTGTAACATGTGTTTATTAATTTTTATTGTTTGAAAGTTCAATTTTTATTTAACATGATATTTATATTTTATCTATTTTTTTTTATGTTTTTAAGATAATCATTTGTTAATTATTTTCTTTATTTAGTTTAATTATTTAATAAGTTTGTTAAAAAAGTAAAAAATCAAATTTTTGAAATCAAATGTAAAAATTCGGGTTTTGCTTGAATCCGACATGAACATCCGGTGTCTACCACAAACGGATGTAGATATCCATATCAAGTCTCTTTTTAAAACATCAATTTTCTTTTATTTATTTTTTAGTGATTTGACAAAGCTAGTTATTTTTTTTAGTTATTAACATAAAGATTTAATAATTATGATATTTAAATATTTTAATTAATTATTAAGTTTATCACAAAATATTTTTAGAAAATTATTAAAAAATAAATCGAATGTGCATTTTTGGTTTTCTAATTTATTTATAAGAGATGTTTTTTCACTTTTATTTTGTGAAAGTTCAATATTTAATTAACATTTTTTATATATTTTTTATTTTTTGTATGTTTTTAACATAATGATTTATTAATTATTATAATTATTTAATAAGTATGTTAAAAAACAAAAAACCAAATTTCTGAAAAACTTATCGAATGTGAACATTCAGATTTTGCTTGAACACATGTAAATTAGATGTCAACATCCGTAATTCAATATCCTCTTACAGATATCAACATCCGTAATGGTATATCAAAAAATTAAAATCCATAATGATTCATTGCATATTATAACTACAATAAACAATAATCTATCAAAAAGTATCGGATACAAGGATGTTATATTTTAAAAGTATACTATTTAAACAAAAGTAATACAATAGTGTTAAGATATCAAGGTATTTTAAACTTAAAAAAAATAGTTAAAAATAGGTTAAAATAATATAAAATTTAATTAAATACTCGGTAATCGTAAACGAAAACGTGAAAATATTTATTTAAAATTGTAATTAAGGAAATCTAATTTATCTAATAGATCAATATAGGGTCTGTTAATTACTAACAAATGATGCAATAAAACAATTAAGAATCTTAAGTAAAAATCATAAAAATATCTGCCTCTTCTGATACTTAAAATCAGTTTAGAAAAATATAAATTTTAAGAATTGAATAATATTAGTTAAAATATGAATATAACAAAACAATTAATTAAGAATTATAGAATATACCTATCATTATAAACAAATGAATTCAATCTTGAATACTCTAGATAAAAATCCTAAAATTATACCACGATATTTTCTGGCAAGAACAATTGAAAAACCTAGATCAACAATGGCAATATCTCATTGACCTTACTATGATAATAACTCATTTAAAATCCACATTCGTAACAAAAAAAAAATAAAAAATAAAAGGTAAAATGAATGTTGACATCCGCAATTGAAAACCCTCATATTGACATCTGCAAGTTTGAGCTCCATACCCACTACCCACATCCATAACAGGTTTAAACAAAAAAAAAATGATCTACAAATGTCGACATTCGCAACACATGTTCTTTCCACATTCGTAACACAATGCACAAACTTTACTGAAATAGTTGTCGACATCCGCAATGCTTGCTTCTCTATCGGATGTCAACATCCGTAATAGGTATTTTTTGGGAAAAAAATTAGACTACGGATGTCCACTTCCACAACTTCTTAAAACACAAATGCAGTAGCAAAACATAAATTCAGGCCAAGCAATGAAATCAACTTTTGTTTCATTGTGTGATTTACAAATTTAAACATTACAAAAGACAAAAAAAACTAAGTTAAATAAGTTAAGAATTACTTAACTACAAAAGACTTCATGCAAATGTGGACTAGAAAATGCAACAAAAAATGCCAACCACTGCGATCTGGAGGCTGCAATAGGGTGGGGATGTGGAGAGAAAAGAGAAAACGATGGATGTGGAGAGAAAAGGGATGGAAGCTGCCGCAGAAAACCTTGGTCAATTTGGGGGTGCATGTGGTGGACCTACTGCATTAAATAGTAAGAGAGAGAAAAATTACTTCTTACTTTTACTGTGTAGGGCAAACTGGGCATTAAATCAAGTTTTGGGGTACAAGAGGAAGCATTAGGGGTGCAGGGAGAAGCTTCCATGTGAAAATGGAATAATATAATTTTTTAACATAAATTAGACCAAAAATATAGGTCCAAAAATGACTTTTTTTCTATAATTTTTAATTTATAATTAACTTAACCAATTTTTTTTTTAAATTTTAAAGTTTCTTTTTACAAACTCTGTTTCACCCATTTTACTTATTTATCATTATTATATTTTTTATTATTTTTTTTAATTTTTTAAAATACATTTTATTCACTCAGACAAAAGTTATCCATTTTACTTAGATTTTACTCGATAATATGAAATTTTGAATTTTTATATTGTCATAGTAAAAAATGAGTAAAGATAAAGACACTAGTTTTATTTAGGTTTTAAAGAAAAAGAGGAAGAATAATTCAAGCGAATACGATTACTAATTCCATGAAGAGAGTCACTATTCAAAAATGAAAAAAAAAATTAACCATTTCTAATTAGAGGATTTTATCCAAAATGAAAGAATAAAATTAGCAACCACTCTTGTAAAGTGAGGGCCCCGATCCAAAACTTTTCTTTTTTAGAAATTCTCAAAATTTTGAAAGATGGATTAGACCAATTCTGAGTAGAGGGTCTGTATCCATACTTTTTTGTGATCATTACCAAGTAGACGATCCCGATCCAAACAAATTTATTTTTTTTTCTTCAAAAAAAAATGGATTTGACCATTTATGAGAAGATGGTCTTCATTCATAGGCAGCGACGAAGGTTAGTAGGGGCAGGTGGGGGCAACGACAAAGGTTACAAGGGGCAGGTGGGGTCATGGACCCCTCTCCCAAAGTTTTTTATTTATTTTGACATTATTTATGTTTTTAAATTTTTTAAAGTATATAAATTCTTAACTTTTTTAAATTGTATGTGGTTTTTAAATTAAGTAATAGTATATTGAAAATGAATGAAAATTAAATTAAGTATTTTTTATTTATTTTATAAAGTACAACATTTACTGATAATAAATAATAAAACATAAAATCAAATATAATAAAGAACCAAAATTATTAAGATATTTTTATTTTATCTCTCATTATTTTCTTAGTTTTTCATATGTTGTACGCATCTCTCACGTTTATTTATTTTCTTTTATTACTAGAAAAAAAGTTAGACAAAAACTCATCATTTCTGTCTTCATTTTTTATATGTTCTCTTCTTTTCTTAAAGAAATAAGAAAGGTAACTCTCTTTTGTCTTACTTGATAATGAAATATTTGTTTAATATTCAACACTATTTTTCATCTCATGACCTTTTTGTATATTCATTTTTGATGAATATAGAAGAAGTAATGTAATATGTGATTTTTCATAGTCGATTTTTAATTGTGACTTAATTATCCTAGTTTTTTTTACTAATTATGTCTCTCAACTTTTGATTAGATTATAATAAATTATTTTTTAGTCTTAAACTTCTTTTTTAAATATATATATATTGATGAAAAAAAGAGAGAATAAATTTATTTTAAAATTGATAAAAGAGAAACTATCGATGAAGATGAAAACATGATAATATAAATGTTACATAACAATGAAATGAAAGCTTATGAAAGCTTTTGAATCAAATGCACATTAATAATAAAATGGAAGATGAATATTTTAAAAATAATATGGTTATTTACATTGACAAAAATAATTGAAAAATTTAATTATCATTCAATTATCACGAGTTGAAGAATATGAAAAAACAATATACATTCCTTTATATATGTGTAATTTTTTTTATATTTATGGATATACTATATTATCTATTTTTTTTATTAAATTTCGGTAATCATTAGCAAGTAGAGGGTCCCGATCCAAAAACTTTATTGTTTTTACAAAAAACGAATTTGACCATTCATGAAGAGCATGTCTTATCGCTAGCAAAATGTTTGTAGCAAGATGTGCCAATATTAAGAAAGAATGTTAGAAAACATGAGAGAAAAAAAAAAGATACAACTTATCCTCCAAGAAGCGACCGCGTAAATCTGGCAATAAAATCAAATAAAAAACCAGGAGTAATAATCGGGAACACACTCCAAATTAGTGTAACAATTATTCTTCCAAAGACGTTATCTCTCCCATAGTCAAAAATAAGTCATTCTGCCAGCAACACACACAAATTGCAGCATAAGTCTCTCTGTACTCAAGAATTTAAAAGTCAAGAACTAGAAACTGAGAAAGCAAATAACACAAAGCAATTAAAATAACTTGAGAAGTAGAGTTAGATTTTCACTGTGAATGGAAAATATGGATATGAAACCTGTGAGAAAGTATTTCAACAAATGAAATAAGTGTTAATCTCACTTATTCTCACTACATCTATGGGACAAAGAAGAAAAGAAGCATTTCCAAATTGTAATGTCTTACTTCATTGAATTTAAAATGATTACAAAACTAAGAAACTTTGTTGCAAACGATTACAAAACTAAGAACTCAGGAAAAGGGGAACAAATGATTACTTGTTGCCGGCAAAGGTAACGAAATCAACATTTGCCCTAATCCCCCAATCTGGTGTCGTTTACATAGTAATGGCAACAACGCCACTTCCTTCGCTTCGATGAAACACAACAACATTGGCTCCTCTGTTCAAATACAAGATTTCACCAATGCTGGAATTGTCTCATTCCCGATCTACCAAACAACAACAAGAAGAACCAATCGATTAATCAATCACTCATTTGCTTCGATGAAACGCAAGAAGGTGAACGAGAAACGACAGATGCAGAGGTAATTAACCCAATTAGGAACCGAAATCGGTGTCGATGACATAGTCAAGCTGCAACCTCTCCATGCTCTCTTCCACATTCCTCGTCACTCTCTTCCACGCTCTCCGCACTTCGTTGCCTTCAATTTTTCCACCACTTCAATTTTTCACAGAAAACCTACACTTTCATGGTTTTAGAATACTTCTAATATTATTTGTACAATGATTTGAAAATTTGGGGTTGTCTTCAACATGTCCAAGATACAAAATGAAAAGCTACGCTAGTTTATATTTTCAATTTATTGATTTTTATTTCATATTTAATATTATTTTTTTATGTAATTATTTTCTTTATATAGGTTTTTATATAGATATTAAAAAGTTAAAAACTAATATTAATGATTATTTATTAAAAAGTAAATTATGTAGATATAAAAATATTAAATACTAATATTAATACTTATTTATAAAAAAATTAATCATTTACTAAAAATAATTAAATATTTTATTACATTAAGTTAAATATTCATATTTTATAAATGAAATACTTAAATATAATTTATTTTTACTTATAATGTATCACAAATAATTTATTTAATATTTAAAAACCTAAAAGTAAATAAACATATAAAAGAAATAAAATAGTAAAGTATAATAAATTTATACTAGTATAAATTAATAAATAATCCTTTTAATTCAAACCATAATTTATAAGGACATAAAAAAAATATTTGTAAATACTTTTTGCAAAATAGTTCTAAGAAATTTTTTTACATTTTATGAAACAAATTGTATAATAAAATTTGCAAATAGTTCTTATAGAAATTTTTTTAAAATTTTATATTTTCTAATAATTTATTATAATATAAATTAATTAATATTTTTATTTAAAATAAATCAACATATAAAGATATAATAAAGTTATTAATTTATATAAATAAGATATATTTTTAATAATTTATTAAAATAAACCTACCTCTCTCAAAGTATAGCTAACTTGCTTCAAATTAGCTACAATTTTGTTTTGTCGTTAATGTTTCGCTAAATAGTGAGCAATATTTTTCCTAGCTAATTTTATTCACAAATTAACTACGAAACTTTTTTATTGTTAATCCCTCGCTAAATAACGAGACATTAGTGAGAAATAATTTCTCTCGCTAGTTTTTCTCGCAAATTAGCTACGAAACTTTTTTGTTTGTTGATCCATCACTAAATAACGATAAATTACTGAAAAATAATTTTTCTAGCTAATTTCTCTCGCAAATTAGCTATGGAACATTTTTGGTCGCTAATCCCTCGTTAAATAGCAGGACATTAGTGAGAAATAATTTTTCTCGCAAATTAGCTATGGAATGTTTTTGTCGTTGATCCCTTGTTAAATAACGAGAAATTAATGAAAAATATTTTTCCTCGCTAATTTCCCTTGCAAATTATGAATTTTGTTGTAGTGTAACAATATGTATTATGTTTTTTTTTTCATAAAGACAAGGAGTATTTATAGTGGAGGTTTTAGAAGAGTGTAGTGTAGGGTTTTGGTTGAACTTATAAATGTGAACTAAATTAAAAGAAACATAGTATAAGTGGGTAAAAAAAAGTAAGTGTGATTAGTATAATTAGAAAATGTTGTTATTTTCTTCTCTTCAAAGGTTGAACATAAAAGTCATGGTCTACTCTTTCTTTTGTTCGTTTTTTTTTTCTTTTCTGAAAAATCAATCTCAGTTATGTTGATTAAGCTAATTAATGATTTTGATGCTCCAAGACTTTATTTATTTAAAAATAATGTCTTTTTTTATGATGAATCAAAAATATTAAA
>Ga0209589_1013462_pt1 | contig 10664 bp, 5 predicted proteins | sample CowpeawhiteBW_FD_187525 | JGI IMG/M metagenome (GOLD analysis project Ga0209589, IMG submission 187525) | Root nodule microbial communities of legume samples collected from California USA - Cow pea white BW (SPAdes) (version 2) | ecosystem: Host-associated > Plants > Roots > Nodule | place: USA...
TGAATCAATCCATCATCTTCTTCTCTTGAGCTTTGTGAAAGGAACCTTCACATCTAGATAGCTTGCTATCTTAATGTCCAGTGGGGATTTCACTTAGCTTTCTTAATCAATTCACACCATATTCAATAATCTTAAAAAGGAACAAGATAATCCTTCATCATAATCTGTCTCAAAACCCTAGGCTTCCCCTTTCCCTTTCCACCTCTGCTTCGCCCGTCACCCAGCACCTTACACCACTCCGCCATGGCATCCTCCTCTTCCTCTCGCAAGCGTGTGAAGCGCTTGGCAACCAAGCAACAGGATCCAGATATTGATGGCTAGATCAGTGATCGCGATGCTCAAGAAAATTTCAATGACTCCTTTCGCAATCGCAAAATCATCAACCACAAGCACGTCGAACTGCCCTTCTTTTGCACTCACAGCTTTGCTTTCCCAGAGCTTCTCTCCTCCCAACACTTGGAGAAGTTCATCAAACTCACAAGTGACATCTACCCCGATTTGGTTAGGGTTTTCTACGCAAATCTCGTGTGTGAAGAGGATCTTCTCACCTCGTGCGTCAAAGGGGTAAACATTGTCCTCACCCCAGATGTTTGGACCTCCATTGCTGGCTTCCGCATCGTAGGCATTCCGGCCCATCGAGGGTTTCCTGGGGCAAATCGCCTGGACATCTTCCAAGGTTGCTTGAGGGATCCCAAAGCCAAACGTGATTACAATATCTTTCGCGCCAGTGGGAAGAAGAAAGACGAGTGGGTGCTCGCATTTCTAACTTCTTGGATTCTGGTTCCCCGCAACGGGAACCATGCTCAACTCACAACAGAGGATGTTTTCCTTATTCATGCCTTCAAATCCAACGTTCTTTTAGACTGGTCTGAAGTTGTCTCTGATACAATGCAAAAAGCCATCAAGCTACCCAACTATCCTCTCCCTTATGCCGTATTCGTGTGCAAAGTCCTTGAGCACTACAAAGTGGACTTCTCTGGTGAGGCCTCCTACACTCCAAATCACACAAGCCTGATTGGTGCAAATGCCCTTCACCACATGGGAATGTCCTTTCGGGGCAACACCTGGTGCTTCAAAGATGAACCAGATAATGACCCTGTGGATGCTGTTGATGCCTCCTCCTCTGCCACCAGAACTCACTACGTTCAGGAAATGTTGCGCATGGTCACTGCTCTGTTTGACCAGCATCAAACCTGGACAATAAAACTGGATTCCATTGAACACCAACTCAAATCTTTCCAAGAACAACTGGCTCTACTCAACACTGGTCGTGCCCCTCCTACTCCTGAAGCCGCTGTGGACACTGCAGAAGGTAGTGAGAGTGAGGAATTTGAAGATGCCACTGACGAAGAATAGCCTAGCCTCCTACCCACACACACCCGTTTTTTGATTACCAACCCTATATATCATCAGTGTGTATCCTTTGACCTTAGGATCCCAAGTAGTCCTAGAGGTGTGTGTGTTTCCTTTTGTGGTTATCCTAGTATAGCTCCCTTAGCCTAGGATTATTTTGGTTGGGACTGTAATGTGTTATTTACTCTGATTATCCTGGTTGTTATGCATTATCTCCTATTGCATCTCTTACATTGCTGCGCTGTGTAGATACTTTTTTTTTTATTGTCCTGTATTGCATCCTAAATCTGTCTATTTTTTTGCTAATGTCCAAAAAGGGGGAGATTTGGTAGGGGGAGTATGTAATGAAAATGATATCTGTTATATGCCTATGCTGTTGTCTGCTTTGTGTGCCCGTACTACTGTTGGTGTTTGCTTAATGTGCTGCAGGCAGGCCTATCACAGTCCATGTTTTGGACATCATCAAAAAGGGGGTGATTGTTGGTAGGGGGAGCTACTTCACCTATGAATGAAGAATGGTTTTGATGATGTCTATTGGTTTAGAATAGAACATAGATTTGGTCTAGTTAGGTTATGCATTAGGCTAATAGTTTTTCTTTATCAAATGTACATTAGGCCTGTTCTGTGCTGCTTTGGACCATTACACTTTTATTGGTGTAAACATGCATGGCTAGCTTTTTAACTAATGGATTAGCTATGAGTATGGCACAAAGGAAGTGAAAATATACTCACGATAATCGATTAGGTAAATTACTAATCAATTAGTGACAGCTGAAAACTCTGTATAAAAGCTGGTTTTAAAATCTGTTTTGGGTCTGGAGAAAATTGACAAATCACGCATTTTTTCATCTGAGAGAGAGCCTTCTGAGAGTCACAGAGTTTCTGAACATCCTGGAAGATCACTCAAGTGCATATCCAAGAAGATTGATAGTTGATTCTACCATGATGGGTCTTGCTTGAATCAATGAGCATATTGTCAAATCTGCACAACATAGGTGTATTCGTTTCTTGATTTTGTTTACTATATTTCTGATTACAGTTGCTTAAGTGTTTGAAGTGTAGCCCTAGGTGCAATTGTGTGGATGAATTGCTCCTAGGGGGAGTTCTTGATTAGCAAATCAAGTTCTTGGGTTTTTAGGGTTTAGAATTATATAGGTGTGCTTGTAATTCTTGGATCCTATCTGTTTAGTGGAATCCTCCTAAGTGTGTTACTTAGGAGAAGACTGGATGTAGATTCACCTTTAATCGAACCAGTATAAATTTGTGTGTTCTCCTTTTTTCTCTTCTCTCACAATCTTTCTTGTTTGATTTAAAACAGTCCATTAACCCAGAACTGTGAAATTGATTAATTGAGTTTTAATCCTCAAAGACTCCTTCAAGATTCACTTTAAATAAGTGAAAAACTCATTAATCAATTCTGATCCCTTTGTGGTTAAAGATAATTAGACAGATCTATTTTTAACATACTCCCATTTGAAACCTAAAATTATTTTACATCCATTTGAGACATAAACTATTTTTACACCTATTCGACACCTAAAATATTTTTGCACACATTTAACATCTAAAATATTTTTACACCCATTTGACACCTAATATTTTTACACCCATTTGACACCAAAATTTTTTTGGTCCCATTTGTCATCTAAAATTTCTTTATAAACATTTGACATCAAAAATATTTTAATACCCATTTGACACATAAGATTTTTTTCCACCCATTTGACACATAAAATATTTTTACACCCATTTGACACCTAAATTATTTTTACACCCGTTTGAAGCGAAAAATATTTTTTCACCCATTTCACACCAAAATTCATTTTACACCCATTTGAAACCTAAAATATTTTTACACCAATTTGACACCAAATTTTTCTTACTCCATTTTACACCGATTTGACACCTAAAATATATTTACTCCTATTTGAAACATAAAATTATTTTACATCCATTTCAGACGTAAAATATTTTTACACCTACTGGAAACCTAAAATATTTTTATACGCATTTGACACCTAAAATATATTTACACCCATTTGACATCTAAAATATATTTACACCCATTTGACACCTAAAATATTTTTCACTCGTTTGACACCAAAAATATTTTTACACCTACTTGACACCTAATTTTTTTTTACTCCCACTTTACACCCATTTGATACCTAAAATGTTTTACACCCATTTGACACCTAAAATATATTTACTCCCATTTGAAACCTACAATATATTTAGACCCATTTGACACCTAAAGTATTTTTACTCTCGTTTGCACGAAAAATATTTTTACACCCAATTCACACCTATATTCTATTTACACCCATTTGAAACCTAAAATATTTTTACACCCATTTGACACCTAATTTTTTTACTTTCATTTTAGACCTATTTGATACCTAATTGAGACGTCATATATTTTTACACCTATTGGACACCTAAAATATTTTTACACCCATTGGACACCTAAAATATTTTTACACCCAATTGACAGCTAAATTATTTTACACCCATTTGACACCTAAAATATATTTACTCCAATTTGAAACCTAAAATATATTTACTCCCATTTGAAACCTAAAATTATTTTACATCCATTTCAGACCTAAAATATTTTTACACCTTCTAGAAACCTAAAATATTTTTATACGCATTTGACACCTAAAATATATTTACACCCATTTGACATCGAAAATAATTTTACAGCCATCTGACACCTAAAATATATTTACACCCATTTGACACCTATAATATTTTTCACCCATTTGACATGAAAAATATTTTTACACTTACTTGACACCTAATTTTTTTTACTCCCACTTTACACCTATTTGATACCGAAACGTTTTTACACCTAATTGAGACGTAAAATATTTCTACGCTAATTTCACACCTGAAATAATTTTACAGCCATTTGAAACCTAAAATATATTTACAGCTATTGGACACCTAAAATATTTTTACACCCATTGGACACCTAAAATATATTTACACCCATCAGAAACCTAAAATGTTTTAGACCCATTTGACACCTAAAATATATTTACTCCCATTTGAAACCTACAATATATTTACACTCATTTGACACCTAAAGTATTTTTACACCCGTTTGCACGAAAAATATTTTTACACCCAATTCACACCTATATTCTATTTACACCCATTTGAAACCTAAAATATTTTTACACCCATTTGACACCTACTTTTTTACTTGCATTTTACAACTATTTGATACCTAATATTTTTTACACCGAATTGAGACGTCATATATTTTTACACCTATTGGACACCTAAAATATTTTTACACCCATTGGACACATAAAATATTTTTACACACATTTGACAGCTAAAATATTTTACACCCATTTGACACATAAAATATATTTACTCCAATTTGAAACCTAAAATTATTTTGCACCGATTTGAGGCGTAAAATATTTTTACACCCATTGGACACCTAAAATATTTTTACACATATTGGACACCTACAATATATTTACACCTATTTGACACCTAAAATATTTTTACACCCATTTGACACCTAAAATATTTTTACGCCCATTTGGCACCTAAAATATATTTACTCCCATTTGAAACCTAAAATTATTTTACATCCATTTCAGACCAAAAATATTTTTACACCTACTGGAAACCTAAAATATTTTTATACGCATTTGACACCTAAAATATATTTACACCCATTTGACATCTAAAATAATTTTACACTCATCTGACACCTAAAATATAATTACAACCATTTGACACCTAAAATATTTTTCACCCATTTGACACGAAAAATATTTTTACACCTATTTGACACCTAATTTTTTTTTTCTCCCACTTTACACCTAGTTGATACCGAAACGTTTTTACACCTAATTGAGACGTAAAATATTTCTACGCTAATTTCACACCTGAAATATTTTTACAGCCATTTGAAACCTAAAATATATTTACAGCTATTGGGCACCTAAAATTTTTTTAGACCCATTGGACACGTAAAATATATTTACACCCATCAGAAACCTAAAATGTTTTAGACCCATTTGACACCTAAAATATATTTACTCCCATTTGAAACCTACAATATATTTACACCCATTTGACACCTAAAGTATTTTTACACCCGTTTGCACGAAAAATATTTTTACACCCAATTCACACCTATATTCTATTTACACCCATTTGAAACCTAAAATATTTTTACACCTATTTGATACCTAATATTTTTTACACCTAATTGAGACGTCATATATTTTTACACCTACTGGACACCTAAAATATTTTTACACCCATTGGACACCTAAAATATTTTTACACCGATTTGACAGCTAAAATATTTTACACCCATTTGACACCTAAAATATATTTACTCCAATTTGAAACCTAAAATTATTTTGCACCGATTTGAGGCGTAAAATATTTTATTGGACACCTAAAATATTTTTACACATATTGGACACCTACAATATATTTACACCTATTTGACACCTAAAATATTTTACACCCATTTGACACCTAAAATATATTTACTCCCATTTGAAACCTAAAATTATTTTACATCCATTTGAGACAGACTATTTTTACACCTATTTGACACCTAAAATATTTTTTCACACATTTGACATCTAAAATATTTTTACACCCATTTGAAATTTATTATTTTTTACTCCCATTTTACACCTATTTGATACCTAATATTTTTTGCACCTAATTAGGACGTCATGTATTTTTACACCCATTGGACACATAAAATATTTTTACACACATTGGACACCTAAAATATTTTTAGACCCATTTGACACCAAAATATTTTACACCCATTTGACACCTAAAATATATTTACTCCCATCTGAAACCTAAAATTATTCTACATCCATTTGAGACCTAAAATATCTTTACACCTATTGGAAACCTAAAATATTTTTACACTCATTTGACACCAAAAATATATTTACAACCATTTGACACCTAAAATATTTTTACACCCATCTGACACCTAAAATATATTTACACCGATTTGAGACCTATTAAATTTTTACACCCGTTTGACACGAAAAATATTTTTACACCCATTTGACACCTAATTTTTTTTACACCCATTTTACACCTATTTGATACCTAATATGTTTTACACCTAATTAAGACGTCATATATTTTTACACCCATTGGACACTAAAATATTTTTACACCCATTGGACACCTAAAATATGTTTACACCCATTTGACACCTAATTAAGACGTCATATATTTTTACACCTATTGGACACCTGAAATATTTTTCCACCCATTGGACACCTAAAATATTCTTACACCCATTTTACACCTAAAGTTGTTAGAATTGATGCACCAATATTTCATAACCAAGAGGGGGGTGAATTGGTATTAACAAATTTTGCCCAGTTTTAGCACTTTTGAAATTGTTTTGATAAAAACCTTTGCTTTTGAATCAATTGAAATAGTATGGTTTGATGCTTAATGTATGGAGCATTTAATCCTTTTCACAAATGTGGATTAGACAAAGAAGTGGAAAAAAAGAACACATATAATGGAGAAGCAAAAGATGTGCCTTATATCAGCTATCAAATTAGATTGGGCATTGTACAAATTAAAACCAGATTAAGCTAAAGATGAAAGCAAAAGAAGAAGGATAGCAAGATTACAACCCATTAATCAAACATTTCAGCTTATGGAGATGGTTCCTCATCTTCAGCAATGGCAGCGGAAAATTTCTCTTCTTCTTCCTCAGAAGCATATGAAGGACGCGAGAAGGATGAATAACAACAACACAATTCAAAGGTTTTAAAGAGATTGTGAATTTTGAAAACAATTAGAGAATGGGGATTTAGGGTTCTGAACAGATTTGGGGGTTTGGAGGTTTTATATTGGAAAGAAGTTTAAAGGAGAAGAAAATTTCACCAAACCATTTGTGCCAGACGTAGTTAACTAGGTTACTAATGTAGTCGACTTGCTTCGAAATATAACACAGGGAATAGGAAAAATGCATGACTAGTTAACTAGCAAGTTGACTATTTTATGCAGAAGGATAAAACCTGATGCAGAAATTACAAAGTCTGATGCAGTATGAAACAATAGTTAACTATGAAGTTTACTACGTAATGCAAAAACAGAAAATCTGGTGCAGTGATGACAATTCTGGTGCAGTATTTGGATGATAGTTGATTTGTAAGTCGACTATTTTAATGCAGAATGGTAAAATCTGATGCAGATTTTTATGCTGTAAATGCGAAATCAAGTATGCCTAATTCATTAAAATGTTGAAGAATAGCAACATAGATGTAACAACACAATTTGTATTTGTAGAAACACTTTTGGTAGTAAAAGATTAATTTTTGTCCTAAGAAACATCATCAAAAAGTGTTAAAAGTTGTTTTACTCGTATCATTATTAAGCAGGGAATGATTCAAACTTATTTTTGCTTATGCAGCCCCAAAAATAGTACCAAATTGATCATTAGGCTTTTCATAACCCCTGCAAAAACAAGTAAAATACATCTAGGTACCCACTTTGAAGTTGGGTCCTTTCATGTTAGACAAAACATTTGAATTCTTGGCTATCCATTTATATTTACCTTCAGGAACACCATGCTTTTTAAAGTAACATTTATTCGATGTATGACCAGATTTGCAATAGTAAAAGCATACAATAGAAGATGGTTTACTCATGTTAATGAATTTCCTTGATTCTAGTTGACTCCCTAGTTGATTTTCGTGTTCTGCATATCCTATGCCTTCTCTGTTCAGTACACTTCTTTGGGAACCTAGCATAGCATCTAGATAATTTCTTCCTAGAGTGAATCTAGTTAATGTACTCATTAGATATTTGATTCTCTCTAATTGTTTGGAACAATTTTCACAATTAAGCACACTCTTTTTGCAATCACCACTTTTATGCTTTTCAATATTTTCAAGCTCAGTTTTCAATTCTTCATTTTCTGTTTCAAGCTGTTTTAATCTATTTTCAAGCCACCTATTTTCACCTTTATGTCTGTTATTAGAGTATTGCAACTTTCTAGCCTCTTCATGCAGCTCATTATATACATCAAGTAGTTGATAGAACCTAGTTTCATAACTTTCATCAGTAGATTCAAGATCACTTACACTGCTGGCAAAGGATTTTGTATCAGCCATCAAACACAGATTTGTTTCTTCTTCATGGCTTTCACTTGAATCACTAGAGGTGTTAGAGTCATTGTCCTCCCAAGCAATATATGCTTTCTTCACTCTCTTGGACTTGCTTATAGCCTCACCCTTTTCCTCTAATTTCTTTTTGATCTTGAGAATTGGACAATCAGGTTTGATATGACCAGATTTGCCACACTCATAACATGTTGAAGTGTTAGATGATGACTCTTGCCTCTTGGAAGGGAATCTTCTATTTCCTGCAGCTGCAGATTTTGCATTAGATTTATTTTTGTACTTCAAAAATTTTGAAAAACGTTTTACCATCATATTTAGTGTCTCAGAATCAGAAGCTTCATCCTCTTGTTCTGCAGTTTCCTTATCCTTGTTGGTTTTGCTTCTGCCTTTAGTTTTTGCAGCAGCTTTTAATGCAATGCTTTGCCTTTTCTCTCCTTCCTCTTCCTCTTTTAAACGTCCAAGTTCCAATTCATGTTCTCTTAATTTTCCAAAGAGGGTTGCCATACTCAGTGTGGTGAGATCTCTTGATTCAGAAATTGCAGTGACCTTAGGCTACCATGCTCTATTAAGACTTTTAAGTATTTTGATATTCAGTTCTTCCTTTTCAAAAACCTTTCCCAATGCTATGAGATGATTCACAATATGAGTGAGCCTTTTTTGCACATCATAGATTGTTTCTTCAGCCTTCATCCTAAACATTTCATACTCCTGGATTAATGTGTTCTTTCTAGCTCTCTTGACTTCATCCGTGCCTTCATGAGTTACCTCTAACACATCCCACATTTCTTTGGCGGATTGACAAATTGATACCCTGTAGAATTCATCCAATGTTAGTGCAGATGAGATTATATTCTTGGCTCTCACATCATAATGAACACGTTTATTTTCATCAAGAGTCCAAGATAAGAAATCTTTAGGCATAGTTTTTCCTTCCACAATTTTTGTAGGTATGAATGGACCATTAACAATAGCATCCCATACACCTTTATCAACTGATTCTAAAAAGATCTTCATTCTGATTTTCCAGAAGGGATAGTTATCTCCAGAAAATAAGGGTGGTCTGTTTATTGAAGCCCCTTCAGAAAAAGTATGTGAAATATTGGCCATCTGTCAGGATCTAGTCGACTATGTATTCGACTAACCAGCTCTGGTGCCACTTGTTAGAATTGATGCACCAATATTTCACAACCAATAGAGGGGTGAATTGATATTAACAAATTTTACCCAGTTTTAGCACTTTTGAAATTGTTTTGATAAAAACCTTTGCTTTTGAATCAATTGAAATAGTATGGTTTGATGCTTAATGTATGGAGCATTTATACTATGACAAGATATAGAGAGAAAGAGATAAAGCACACAAAATTTTTATACTGGTTCAATTCTTACGAATCTACATCCAGTTCATCAAGCAAACCACAGCTAGATATATTCACTATATCATAAGAATTTTAAGATTACTCCAAGAACGTGTTTCACACCTTTTTTGGTTTCTTTGGGTTGAACCACACTTTTTAACAGCAGGTGCAGAGTCTGTTTTTATAAACCAGTTGCTGTCAGCACGAGCCTAGTCGACTATATTAGTTGGCTAGTCGACTATCGGGGCAGTAGATTAACAGATTCAGGATTTTACACACATAGTCGACTATATTAGTTGGCTAGTCGACTATCGGGGCAGTAGATTAACAAATTCAGGATTTTACACACATGTCATGTTAACCATTGTCATGTTATGTCATATTAACCATTGTCATGCTATTATGGACATTATCAAAAACATTTCAGATAAAGTTAATCAACAACAATATCCCCCTTTTTTGATGATGGACAAACTTGCATAGAACAACAAACCATCCTCCCCCTTTGGACATGATCAAAAATAGGGAAAAAAAACAATGCAGAAAATAGCCAATCTCAATGAAGTATATAGCTAAAAGCATTCAAAACCATGGGCTACCTTTGTTCCCCATACCATGAAACCACCTATATGATGAATAAGCTAATGAAATCATAGAATGTCATAACTATGGAATGCATGTCATTATATAATATGGTATCAAAGTAAAATGTAGCAGAAGCAGATAAGAGAAATTGGAATATCAAAGTACAAGCAACATTCTCAAATCAAGTACCAAGAAAAGAGCAACATGGACT
>Ga0209589_1013465_pt1 | contig 10661 bp, 4 predicted proteins | sample CowpeawhiteBW_FD_187525 | JGI IMG/M metagenome (GOLD analysis project Ga0209589, IMG submission 187525) | Root nodule microbial communities of legume samples collected from California USA - Cow pea white BW (SPAdes) (version 2) | ecosystem: Host-associated > Plants > Roots > Nodule | place: USA...
GCCCAGGCCCATTCATGGCCCAAACTAGAGCCCAAGTCAAAACCCAGCCCATGAAATGGTCAAACGTCATTTAATGCTCTATAAATACACGTGGACCCCAGTAATTAAAGGTACGCATTCATTAATCACTGATTTGACTCTCTGAGAGCTTTGACTAACTTGAGCTTCGGAGACCCTTCTGCAGGTAACCCCTCCTGGGTCCAAGCCGACACGTATTGACCGGGAAGAGGCCAACTGAAGAGATAACAGACTACATGGTAATGTGACGCTTGTGTCTAATCTCTTGTTTGTTCTCTGCAGGAACAGATATGTTGTTCACAATTACTCATTCTTAGTAATTTCATCATAAAAATGGTTTTTTTTTTTTGAAAAATATTTTGGTGACAAAGTGGACAAAATTATTAAATAGAGTCATTTTTTTTATTTTTTTATGAAAGTTAAAAAAATAAAGTAATAAAGTTTTAGGATTTTTTTTTATAAAATATCATTACAACAAAATTGTTAATTTGTGAGAGTTTTTCTCACTAATTTCTCGCTATTTAGTGCGATATTAGCGACAAAAACATTATGTAGCTAATTTGCGAGGAAATTAACGAGAGAAAATATTTCTCACTAGTTTCTTGCTATTTTTACCGAGGGATCAACTACCAAAACAGTCCATAGATAATTTGCGAAGGAAATTAGCGAGAAAAATTATTTCTCACTAATTTCTCGCTATTCAATGAGAGATCAACGACAAAAAATTTCCGTAGTTAATTTGCAAGGGAAATTAGCAAGAAAATTTATTCCTCACTATTTAACGAGGGATCGACAACAAAAAAGTTATGTAGCTAATTTGCGAGGGAAATAAGCAAGGAAAATTATTTCCCACTATTTAGCAAGGAATCAGCGAAAAAAAATTCATAGCTAATTTGCGAGGGACATCAGCGAGAAAAAAATACTTGTCACTGTTTAGCAAGGAATCAATGGAAAAAAAAATTCATGGCTAATTTGTGAAGGACATTAGCGAGAAAAATTACTTTTCACTAATTTCTCACTATTTATATTTAACAACAAAATTTTGTAGCTAATTTGAAACTAAAATTAGTTATGTTTTAAGAGAGGTAGGTCATTTTATTTATAAAAATTATTTGCAAATTTTATTATAAAATATTTTTCATAAAAAATGTTCATGAAAGTTTTTTAGAATTATTTTTAGCAAGAACCGTAAGAGCCAAGAAATTTAATTAATTAAATTAATAAATACGGTTAGTGAGAACCTTTATGACAATTAATGCTAGCTTTTATAATGTGGAAAAGTATGAGTTCAAATGATTGAAAGTACTTGATTGTGTTGAGAGGACTTGGGTTCGAGTCCTGTATATGCCACTTGTGGTTGATTATTAGATGCTAGTAATTGTTGAAATACGCTATGATTGAAGTTAATTGGAAGGAATTGGATGAGCATATTTTAGGGTTGGGAATTTGGAGGGTTTTAATGTTCTGAGATTAATAATTAGTTTAATTGAAGTGGAAAGGTTATTGGAATGGTTTGGGTCGAGAAATTATGCAACTGTAAGTGTGATCTGTTGCAGGGTTGTGAGAATGGGAAGAAAAATGGAATTGGGAGTTCTTGTAACATCCTTTAGTCTGTCTTTTCCCAAAAATGAGGGAAAATTCACAAAGATAAACATACACTCATCAAAGGAACTTTATCCTTTGATTCAACACCACATAGCCACCACCATGTTATCCATGTTCTACGTCTTTAGATGAATATCTCAAGATGCTCTTGCTGTCATACCTACAAGCCACAACTTGTAGAACACGTTCGGAAAACCTGCTACGGACCACACTCCGTAACGCTAGGTGGAGTTCCTGATACAAAACATAGTTTGTAATGTCCCAAGACTACCAAACCCGTCGGCTAAATACCAAGGAGAACAATTTCTGGACCCATCCAAACGAGCCACAACTTACACACTCACACCGGTAACACTCGCCAATCCGAGTCACAACTCAAGGATTCCTCGTGTTCACCTGCCATCCCGAGCCACAACTCAAGAGATGTCATTCCGAGCCACAACTCAAGGAATGCCACGTGCTTACTCTCTATCTCGAGCCACAACTAAAGGAACACTCCAGCAAGTCGATCTTTAAGGTATCACCAAAGCATTGTAGACCATGCACATCCAAAGCAAATAAGCATTCGACCTCTGTGTTTTTGCCTGACGCTGCTTTAGAGCTGCCAAGCAAAACTACATTCTAGACCGCCTGGCGAAGCACATTTGCCGCCAGGCACCAAGCGCCTTAGAAGTCACTGTCTCTGTAGGTATCACCTGGCGAAACAAACCTCCCGACCAGGTGCCACACGTCCTAGTGGCCCTTTGGAATTGTAACCATCGCCTGGGGTTCTCCTCACCGTTAGGCGCTACACCAGTAACTCGCGCAGCACTAGTTTTTACACACTCTTACAAGATTCTAGTACCTCATCCTTGCAATAGCTCACATCCAGAATACCACCTCTTCTAATACATGTGCAAATCAAACCCTTTTCTCCAGCTTTCACCTAATCCCAGCAATATAAAATTGTCCATCTAGGTGATACTTACATCTTATAGTTAACCTAAAAAATTAAACATCAAAACCCACCATGCTCTCTTACCAATTTAAGTCCATCAAGTTCCACATTCTTAAACTCCATATTCTAGATTCCTTACTATATTACTAATTCCCATGTGATTTCACTAACCCAAGTATTCCAACACTTGGACTTGATCGTAGCCTACCATGCTCTTATTAATTCACCCACAATTTTTGCACTACTCTAAAACTTCATATTACAAGTACCATTCACCACACAATTCCATAATATATATAAGTAGTAATTTCAGAAAGGATATGTTATTCCAAATTCCCAATCTGCAGTCAACCAATGCACCATTCTAAGGTCACAACCTATGTTACAATATCTTTCACACCACAAACTTACTAATCACCATTTCCTTTTAAAGCCATATCTTGCACTAAGCCTTTATCTCAACACTTTCATGAACAACTTGACCCAATGGAAACCTAGACCCATTATTTCACCTCTCATCCAAACAGTGCCACTATTGACTATGTTGGCGCCTAGCGGCAATTCTAGTGCCGCCAGGCCGTGCATAGAATTCTTGAAATTTCAAGCAATTCCTGCACTTGCGAAGGTTCCCCAAAAATCCCAACTACATTTCTCTGCCTATTTCCTTAACACTGCCATTAATCACAATTACAGTTCTAAGAATACTCAACATAAATCATATCCAATGCAATTCAAACATCATTTAATCCTATAATATCGAAAAAAAAAATTCCAAACCCTAAAACAAATGTTCATACAATTTCCTCCAATTAGCTTCCAATTACCACGTAATTTGATATTTCTGATATCCTACAACAACCCACAGATGCAACACCCTTTTCCCCTAATCAGGATCAACCCACAAACCCCAAAACCTTAAAATCGAGCCATATTGCTCGTGTCGCCTAGCGGGTGTTTATCACCGCCAGACCATTCATACAAAAACCCAAAAAACTAGGTGGCACATGTTGCATCACCTAGCGGTTTTGAAGGCCCGCCAGACGATTTTTGAAAATTTTCCAAAATTTCGCAGTCTCGCAATTTAAGCAATATTTAACCATCCAGAATACATGCAATTAAGAAAAATAAGCAATACAAATTTAAATAACAGAGTCCAACTCCCCTAACCTAGATTCCTTGCTTAAAATTGATGAGTTTAAAGCTTCTCCTTGATCAACAATAACCTCTCTTTGCTCCTCCAACGAACAACACCCACTCTTTCTTTGGACACAATGATTGCTCTATAATTTCTCTCCTCACCTTGCTTTACAATGATAGACTTAGAAATCATCCTTCCCACCTTCAATTGACCTCTTAATTACACCTTAATGGCTCTTGACTACCTTTCTAACAACTAGGGTTTCTTTACCCTTTCACATTCATGCCAAAAGAATTTTTGGCAAAAAGAAAACTTAATTTATGTTTAGCAAGGTTTGAACACACAACCATCTAATTCCAAGCAAGTGCACAACCCATTCAAGCAATTCATGTTTCGTGATAATTCCTATAAATCTAGGATTTTATTATCACTCATCATGGTCAATCATATTAACAAAATAATACACAAGAAAAATAACACATAATTTGGCATACATAAGACTCGAACCTAATTCCTCTCAACACAATCAAGTACTCTCAACCATTTGAGGTAATACTATTCCACATTATAAAAGTCAGCATTAATTTTTATAAAGGCTTCCATTACCTGCATTTATTAATTATTTATTTATTTAATTAATTAAATTTCTCGGGTCTTACATTTCCCCCACCTTATAAAATTTTCATCCCCGAAGAGTGGACATACGGGGGAATAGGTGTGGATATGATTGCCTCATGAGGTCTTCCATCTCCCACGTCATCTCTTGGGTTGCTTTGTCCCAGAGGACCTTTACAATCCGAATCTCCTTCCCTCTGAGTTGCTTGACTTGAGAATCCAAAATTCTCACTAGTCTAACTCCCATCTTCATGTCTTCTCGCACCTGAATGTCATCCTCCTCTAGTACATGTGTCAGACTTGCAATTTACTTCCTCAACGGTGACACATGGAAGACGTTGTGCAAATTTACCAAGTGAGGGGGCAAAGCAATCTCGTAGTTTGCTGGGCCAATCCTCCTCTTAATCTGGTACGATTAACCTAGGAGTCAGCTTTATCGACCTGAGAGCTCTCTCAATGCCTGTTGTCGGTGTAACTATAAGGAATACATGATCACCTACCTCAAACTCAAGTGGGCTCCTCTTCTTATTTACATAAGACTTTTGCTTGCTCTGAGTGACTCGCTTCCGATCCTGTATTACCTTTACCTTCTCAATTATCTGCTATAAAAACTCAAGGTCGAGTACTACTAACTCTCCATCTTGCTGCCAACATAACGACGTCCTACATCTCTTACCATACAAAGCCTCATATGGTTTCATCCCAATACTGGAGTGATAACTGTTGTTGTATTTGAATTCAACCAATGGTAACATATCTCTCAGATTGATCATCTGTCTGAGGATGATAGGCTGAGCTCATTCTCAACTGAGTGCCTGTAACATCTCGTCATGATATTACAGATTTTTAATAAAATAAAGAAAGTAATTAAATATGCTACATTTAATAATACCTCATTTCCCAAAACACGGGAAATTTAAAACTTTTATTAACGTCCAATAGTAAAGTAAAATCCATAAATTATAACATCTGGAAGTAATATAAAAACATCTCGCAAATGTTTACAAAATTATTTCAAAATCCAATAATAGAAATATAAAACTCCCAAGCTATCCCCTCTCTGTGGTTAAGCTTTACCAGAACCACCTGCATCAACATCATCTGCTCACGTGTATCGCGTAAATGATCATCGCCAAACACAAGTAGATAGGGTGAGCTTAACAGATAAAGCATATAAAAATTGTATACACATATACAACACATTTATATAAGCAACACAATCATCCCAATGAATCTCATCCTTTTATCTCATAACACTGGCCGTCACCAGGTTACTTCAAGATGACTTGCTGCCATACCTATCGGCCACAACCGATAGAGCACGTGCGGGAAACCATGTTACGGATCATACACCGTAACGCCAAGTGGAGTTCCCAAATACGAATATAGTTCGCAACGTCCCAAGACTATCAAACTTGTTAGTCAACTACTAAGGAGGGCAATCTATCTAGACCCATCCGTACTGGCCAAAACCAGCACACTCACACCAACAACACTCGCCAACCCAAGCCACAACTCAAGAGTTCCTCGTGCTCATCCGCCATCCCGAGCCACAACTCAAGGAATACCACGTGCTTTAACCCCTATCCCGAGCCACAACTCAAGGGATACGTTCCGAGCCATAACTCAAGGAACACCAGCAATCCCACCTTTGAAGCATCATCAAAAGGCTTGTAGATCACGCCTACAAAATCAACCCAAGGTTGCAACAGCAAAATCGCCTGGCGGGGCCAGCTTCCAGATCGCCTGGCGGGGGATGCGTATCGCCAAGCGCCTCAGAACCACCAAAGCTACAGACACCGCCTGGCGGGACGACCCACACCGCTTGGCGCACGCACTCTAGGAGCCCCATGATTCTGCCGCTATCGCCTGGCGGGACCTCCCTCTCCGCCAGGCACCACCCGCACTAGTACCCCACTATTTCCTAGCTATCGCCTGATGGTAGTGTCTAGACACTGCCGCCAGGCGACACACCGGTAACCTTGACCTTACCGGTTTTTGCACACTTTTTGCCATGTTTTACCATTTAAGCTTGATGCTATCATGCATCAGATTTTGCTGAATCCTATTAAACATATTTTCAAACCCACATACGTTACCAACATCAATTGTATACTACGACAATAAACCATCATTCCATTTCCTTTTTGGATCTCCCATATAGCCTATACCACTATAGGATTGCTCGGGTTCAATCTCCCAAGACTCAACATGTCACAATAGTCTCATACCATCCATCCCTCTGCAATTTACTCAATCAATATCTCAATTTCCATCCATTTGCATATGTCTAAACAATTGAACACCACCTAACCATCTTTTATACTATGCTTAAAAATTGGCAATCCCAAATAACTTTATTGTCTCCACTTTGCTATAGCACATCTTATTATGACCAATACCAGTGAGGTTTATACCACACTTATTCCCTACTCACATTACAACTCCTGCTGTCTTGTAATAACACTCGCTTCCCATTCAAATCATGGAACTCACTCTCTAGTTCTACAATCATCACCTAGTGCTCTCATCCAATTACTAATTCTGATGCCCAAAGATAGTACGAATCTAATTTTCTCCAATCCAGCATCCCTTGCAACTCTCACAGCCACAAAATTTTCCAATTTCCTGAGATGGCGCCTGATGGCAAGCCCCGTGCTGCCAGGCGATGCATGCATTTCTGGGCAATATCCCAAAATTCCCGCACCTGCACTGCTTCTATCCCTCAACACTACACCAATGCCGATTTACCACACCCTCCCAATTATTCATCAATTCAACATACTAATTTTTCCATTTGATAATAGCATTACTCAATTTAAGTTCCCGTTATTTGATCCCAGAAGCTAAAATTCTCAATTCATCAAACCTTAAGACCTCCCTACACTGTTCCATTCGATTTCCCCCCCACATACAGGAATATACCCACTGTTTGACATCATAATCATCCTTTAATGCTTACACTTAACTTTCCTTCCGATCAAAATCAACCCAAAACCCATAAATTACCAAAAATGGACCAAGTAGACTAGCGTCGCCTGGCGGTTCAACCAGTATCACCAGGCCCTTCATCCAGAAAACCCAGAATTGGGTAAGACGCCATGCGTCGCCTGGCGGCCGGGGAGGTGCCGCCAGGCGGTTCCTCTTCAGGAACCCAGAAAAAAGGCTAATAGCATGTACTGCCTGGCGGCTATGAACAGCCCGCTAGGCGGTTTATGGAAATTTTCCAGAAATCCAAAAATTCAACTAGAAACACAAGACATGCATACAATTACGGCATATCATGCAAATCAATCTCCAAACATAAAATTCGACGTGAGAAACTCCCCTAACCTGGTTTCCATGCTTAAGATGGATACTTGAGAGATTCCTTTGTTCAACAATGGCCTCCCCTTGGCTTACTCTCACAATTCAGCTCCTCTTTCACACCAGAACACTCTTTTCTCTCTAAATTTTAGCTCCTCACAATACCCTCTCCAATGCTAGCCAACAAAACCCTCTTTCTTACAACTAATTGGCCTTATAATGGAGTCTTAATTATGGTTTAATGCAAAAAACGCAAAAGTGACTTAATGATAATGTTAATTACTATTCAATTGTCTCATATATTCCTTTTTCAGCCACCCTTGGCTGCTATGTCTGCTAGGGTTTCCTTTAACCTTTCACATTCAAGCCAAAACTCAAAATAGCAAAAATAAAGTTTAATTTGGGTTCTCCAAGGCTTGAATCCATAACCATACCAATGCCAAGTCAATGCTAAACCATCAAGCCAATTCATGTTTCTTGCTAACTAATATAATTAAATTGTTATATCATTCCACACAATAAAGTACTCTCAACCACTTGAGCTAGTACTTTTCCACATCATTCAGGGTAGAATTAAATTCCACAAAGGCTCTTCCTACCCGCATTAATTAATTAATTAATTATTTTATTAATTAAATTCTACGGGTCTTACAGTGCCCAACGCTTTCTGTAGTGACTACCAAAACCTCAATGTGAACCTCGGATCACGGTCTGACACAATACTCGATGGTACGTCATGCAACCTGACCACCTCTCTGACGTACAACTCTGCCAATTTGTCCATGGACATCTTCTAATTGATTAGTAGGAAGTGAGCGCATTTTGTCAATCTATCTATAATTACCCATATCGAGTCATGACCTCTCACGGACCTCAGTAGATGTGTTACAAAGTCCATGAAAATGCTGTCCCATTTCGACTGAGGAATATCCAAAGGCTCCTACGTACCATTTGGCCTCTAATGTTCAATCTTAGCCTTTTAGCACACCAAGCAAGATGCAACAAAATCGGCTACGTTTGTTTTCATTCCAGTCCACCAAAAGGATTCCTTCAGATTCTTATACATCTTAGCCGTACTAGGATGTATGCTAAAATTACTCTTATGACCTTCTTTCAAGATCCTCTTCCTTAGTCATGGTCCCCATGGAACACACACTCTGTTCCTGAATCATAGGATACCATCTTTGCCCATATGATAATCTTTCCCTTTGTCGATGCCTAATGTAACATCCCGACCGGATATTACGAATTTAAATAATAGAATAAAGAAATAAATAATAAAACTTCATTTATTATAACTTATATTCCCAAAACGTAGGAAAATTAAAACTTTTATTACACCAACAATAGTCCAAAATCCATAATTATAAAATTCCATTATAATTATAAAAGTCTCGTAATGTAAAAGATTACAAGTTATTCAAAACATAGTAAAATTATCAAAACATAAACCTCTGATAAAATCTCCCAAGGCTAGCCCCACTCCGTCTCTAGGCCTCACCAGATCCATCTGCAATATCATCTACTCCTGTGTACCGCGTACACAATCATCGCCAAACACAAGCAGATAGGATAAGCTAACATAATAAACATATAAATAAACCATATATTTTCATCCGATAAATCACACAAGTACACCAAAGGAATTTTTATCCTTTGATTCCATAACACATGGCCAGTACCATGTCAACCGTGTTCTACGTCTTCTAGTGAGTGTCTTAAGGTGTTTTGCTGCCACACCTATCAGCCACAACCGATAGCACACGTGCGGGAAACCATGCTACGGATCACACACCGTAATGCCAGGTGGAGTTCCCAATATGAACATAGCTCGTAACGTCCCAAGACTATAAAACTCGTCAGTTAATTACTGAGGAGGGCAATCTATCTGCACCCATCCATGTGGGCCACAACCAGCACATTTGTAACATCCCGGTCGGATATTACTAATTTAAGTAATAAAATTAAGAAATATGATGAAAACCTCATTTATTATACTTCGCTTCCCAAAAACACAGGAAATTTTAAAACATTTATTAATCGGAAGTAATCCAAAAATCCATAATTTTTGAAACTCCAATATAGTATCCAAATTCACAAATCAGTAAAACACTGTTTACAAAGTTCTAAAAACAATAATGATAAAACTTCAATAAAAGCTTTTCCTAGCTAACCCTCTCTCCGATGCTATGTCTCACCAGCACCACCTGCAACATCATCTGCTCCCGTGTAACGCATTACACGATCATCGCCAAACACAAGTAGAAAGGGTGAGCTCATAAACAGTTAACATAAAAGTTAATGAAAAATCAAGATACACCCATCTAGTTTATTCTAGTTAATTCTTGGCCAAGACCTTAATCCCCAAGGCTTTTCAACCTTCACAACACACAAATAGTTAGCCTCGGATTCAGGGTTTATGATGCTCACACAAACCTGCCCGCTCGTGGTCCTGCCTCTACGAACCTCCCCGCTCGTAGTCCTGCCCTACGGACCTACCCGCCTGTAGTCCAACACACGTGATTCACCAGCTACGTACCTCCCCGCACGCAGCATCTCTCAAGTGTGAGCACGGAACATACGAACCTACCTCGCTCGTATCCCCACACGAGAGTAATAGGATATGAACCTCCCCGCTCATATCATCACGTGTTCACCACCATCCATGAACCTACCCACTCATGGCACAACATCCCTTGATCCAAGTCTCACATCACATCATGATAACGAAAACAAGAAAAGCACACTACACTACAGTGGCGGATCTTGACCAACATTGTTGGGGGAGCCCAAATAATACATCCAAAATTTATACATTTCATTATTGTCACTAACACAATAAAAATGAATACATAACTTAGTATAACGATAACTAAAAATGAAATCACAAATATCTAAAAGATTGCCCTTCGTTCCTTCAGATCCCTAAACTCATCAATAATTGAATCAGAACTAAAATTTTCAGCTATTTCTTTTTCAATGTAAATAATCATATTGTCGGCAAGAAATTCATCTTCCATTTTATTCCGCAATCTTGTTTTG
>Ga0209589_1013466_pt1 | contig 10660 bp, 7 predicted proteins | sample CowpeawhiteBW_FD_187525 | JGI IMG/M metagenome (GOLD analysis project Ga0209589, IMG submission 187525) | Root nodule microbial communities of legume samples collected from California USA - Cow pea white BW (SPAdes) (version 2) | ecosystem: Host-associated > Plants > Roots > Nodule | place: USA...
ATATATATATATATATATATATATATATATATATATATATATATATAAAGATTTTACTTTTTGAATCTTTTATATTTTTTAGAAGATTATATACTTTTCGGTGTTCATCTTTGAATATAGTTTTCAAACCAATGTTTTTATTTGAGTATTATTTTATTTGTAATTAATAAGAATTTAGGAATACATATTTTATATTTGTGATAAGATGAGAAATGGATTTAGATATTTTTGTTTTAAGAAACTATATTTTTCTTTCTTTAAAATAAGTTTCTTTCTATTAAATAATGAAAAAGGTGGATGTAAGCCCCATTTTTTAGCTCATATGTGTTTGGGCTTGGCCTTTTCATAGGCCCAAGGCTAACCCATGAAGGGACCCCCCAATACTCTGTCCAGCCCCTCACACTCTCACTTTTCTCATTTTCAGAAAGTTGTCCCTCTCTCTTTCATTTCTCTACTGAAGCAGAAGTTCTCTCATCTTCAAGCTAGCCAAGTCCACCCCCAACCCTAAGTAAGTTGAACCTTAGGTTCTCTGGTCTGTTTTTCCCTCTTCATCGTTTGGGTACATTGGTTTGGATGGGGTTTAACCTCCTGCCCTTGTTTTGTCTTGGTTTTCAAGTTTCAGCTTACTGCTCTAGCTATTGGAGCTGTGGTGCTCTTTAGTTGCGGACTTGTTACATTTGCCAGCGTCTAAAAAGGTAAAGGAAGCTAGGGTTTCACGTTATTTCTATTTTATGCGATTAATGTTTTGTGAAATATGAGAAAAGATTGGGGAAAATGTTAGTTTTTGGTATATTTCTGAGTTAGGGGTTCAAATATTCATGAAATTGTGATATTTGACGTTATTTCTCGTATTTTGGATGCGTCGCACAGTCGCTGGGCGAGTGCCTTGGTCGTTGGCGACTGTGTATTTTTTTGATATGCGCAGTTTAGTAAAATTGATTTTCCCGACTCATTAACCGTTGGATTGAGCTCAAAGTTTGAAATTTGGTTCATAACATGCTATTTTATGATTTGACCGGTTGGATCGTCGATTAGATGTCTGTAGCTTGTGAAATGTGTCACACATTACTACAGTGATTTTGATTTTGTGATAATAAATTTTCTTAGAAATTTTGGTGTAAGAATTATGGTTGTGTGTTGTGCTTGATTGTATGGAATTGCAGGTACTTAAATGTTTGCACTCATTTATTTGGGATGAATACTATTTTGTGATATATGTATGTCTTGGTATGCATTTATAAAGTATGAGATTAAAAGAAATATTGTTATGTTGAGTATGAAATGGAAAACATGACTTGTTTGATTGGTGGTGAATTGGCATGAGACTTGAATGATTGAGATGGCATGTGGAAAATTGTTGGTAAAAGAGTTTCAAGGGAAACTCTTGGTGATGGTGGTTAGTGTATACTTTGATATAGGAGATGTCTAGATAAAGGAAGGTATCCTGAGCTCTAAAAATTATTCACGCTCACATAGAGTAAAATAATTTATGTGGTGAGGATGGCAGGAGGTCCTAGTCTTGGGACATATTGGGACCAAGACATTAGAGGATTAACCCTGTGTGTGGTTGGGTGATAACCCCTTGCGTCTAGACTCTGTAGAGTTTAGAAGCCACCACAGGCGCATACTTCCTTTAGAATTCTATATCAAGAGTATGATCCGGATATTGAGTCCTAGAGTCTTGAAATTGTTTGCTTTCACATGATTTTGGTGCCTACTGCTTTGTTTGTGCATAATATGATCTGACTATTTATTTGCTCTATAACATGATTAAAACAATTTTTACTTTAGCCTACCCTTTCTTTGGTGTATGTTTTCTTTGCTTGGTTTCTCCCTTTTGCAATGATCACCAATTTATTGGTGTGAGCAGATGTGGAAACCACTAGAGGTACTTAGGGTGGTAGAGATGCTGCTGTGTAGAGTGGTCCCCATGGTTTGGGTTGTGGCTCACAGTTGAGCCCTTTTGAAGAACTCTTAGTTTGTTTTAAATTCCTTGCTCCCTGAGCAATCCTTTTTCAAAATAATAGTACTCTTGTGTTATGTTTTATGGCATCATGGTGTGCCTAAACTTTCATTCCAAGTATATTATGGATAACTGTAATAGTTAGAACATGTATGATTCATGTCATGTGCTCTTTGATATTATAATTATGTGATGCTTAATTTTAGTAGATTACCCTATTAGAAATGGGATGTCACAGTGGAGATAGAATAAAAGAAGGAAAGAGAAAATAGAGTGTAAGATTATGATAGGAAAAAATATTGGATATTTATAGATAAAATTCGCAATGAATAATTGGTACTCACGTGTATCTATTACCAGTGGGTATTTAAATACCTATTTATAAATTAGTCGAGTGCGGTTATCATATTATTCATACTTACGGATATCCATTACCGGCAAAAAACTAAATTAAAATGTAATTTATTTTTCATTAACTTAAATTTAATTAAAATTTAATTTATATTTTATCACGTTAAATTTAATTAAAATAAAATTTATTTTATATCCAATTTAATTTATATTTATTCTTTTTGTAATTTTTTTAAATTTTATTTTTAAATTTTATAAAATATTTTTTTTTAAATATGCAATGGTATCCACGGGTACTTGTAAGTTCTATACAACTCACGTGTATTTTGTAAACAGGTATTTGACGAGTAACAAAGCGGGTGACAGATGAAACAATATCCGTATCCGACCCGACCCAACCCGAGCCATTGCAATCCCCACATAGGACTAAGCAAACTCATGATTTTTTTTATTTGAAATAAAATAGACATTTAATTAGTGGTGTAAAGTTGAATTTTGAGATGTGTCCTTTACGGTCTGCTTTGGAAAGTTACATTAAATCCATATATGTTCTTTCAAATATTATTCGAATGCAATTTATAAAAATTTGATGTAAATTAAAATTAATTTATTTAGTTTCATTTTTATAAAAATTATTATTAGTGATAATGATTTAAATAAGAATTCAATAAAAAAGAAAATAAAAAATTAAATTATTTTTTAATTTAAATAGTTGATTAAATTAACAAATTAGTATCAATAAATGAAATTTAAATTTAGAAAATTTATTAAGTTATTTTTGCAATGATATATAAATGTTGCATATATCCTAAATATATTAAAAACTATCTTAGAGTTATTTGTAGTTAATTTCTTATGGTATAATAACCTATTAACAGATGCACTTATATCCTCAAAATATTATGAAATATCTGTAATTTATTATCTAATGTCTTTAAAATATTATGAGATAATAATTGATTATATAATATCTTCAATATATAATACTGGATTATTTTCAAGTAATATAATATGCTTAATATATATATATATATATATATATATATATATATTTTTTTTTATTTTCTATTATATAAATACATGTCATCACATGAAGTATGATAATCTAATAACTACTTTACTCTTATATATGAACTTATCTTTATTATTAACTTGAGTGTGGAGAGTCTTTTTGATGGAGTACCATCTTGAAAGGGGTCACATTGGACCTTTAACTAAAGCCATCACTAGGAGAATAAAAAAGGAAGAGGGAATTCAAAGAACTCTACTCTTGTGGAGTGTAGTTTATTAGCTTATCTTTTTCTTCTCTTGACTTTATAAAAATGTAAATAAGTCATTTCTTTAGGCCTTATATTTGGGCCAAGCAAAAATTTATTTAGGGCTGGTATTTTGGCCATTTTTTTGAAGAATGATGAATTTAATTGATTATGTAAGTACCATCATCGATTAAATAAAACAACAAAGTAAGGTGTCGTTCGGGTTTGCTTGGGCCTTAAGTAACCCTTATGGTGTGTTTGAATAGAGCATTTTAGTGAAGCAATTCATTTTTTGAAGAATTTATATTTCTTTGTGATGAAATCTTTTATTTGGATAGAGAAATTAAAAAGCATTTTTTTGAAGTATTTCAATTAGTCAAATTAGTAGAAATTTAAATACCCTCAAAATAGATAGAATTTGAAATTCTTCTCACTCAACCTCACTTTAGAAATCTCTAGTAGAGTTTTCAATTTGGCCTAATCCACATGTGGGCTTGACGAGCCGAGCCGACGACTCGATGCGCCAGACAAGCTTGGTGGACTCGAAGACCAAGACAGACCGGCTGACCCGACGACAAAAACAGGTTGGGCATGCCTCCCACTCACACAAGTCGGGATGGATCCAACGACCCACACATATAAGGCTGGCTTGACGACACAAATGGGTTGAGCGAGCCCGACGACCCAAACAGGTCAGACAAGCCCGATGACCTAAACGGGTCGGACGGGTAGGACAATCAAGACGAGCGAGTAGGACGACCAAGACAGGTCGTACAAGCCCGACAACCAAAACGAGCAAGACAGGCCCGACGACCAAGATAGGCCCAATGGGTTCGATAACCAAGACAGGTTCAATGAGCCCATTGACCAAGACGGGCCTGATGACCAAGACGGGTCGGACATGCCTAACAACCAAGACGGGTCGGACACGCCCAATGACCAAGACAAGCCTGATGACAAGACGGGCCGAACGGACTTGATGATAAGATGGGCCAAACGAGCCTAATAACTAAGACGAGCCCGACAACAAAGACAGGTTAGACGGGCCAGACGACCAAGACGGGCATGATGGGCCCAATGACTAAGAAAGGTTAGACGGGCACAATGACCAAGACAAGTCGAATGGGCCTGATGACTAAGACCACTCAGATGTATCTGACGACTAAGATGGGCCTACTAGGCTGAACGTGCCAAACAACAAAAATAGGTCAGTAGGCTCGATGACTAGGACAGGTCGGACGACCCGTCAGGGTTTCTCAGCCGACCGTCTAGGTCGTCAGGTCAAACCAGCTCGACTGGGTGGTCGGGTCGACCCGACTCATCTGAATTCAAAACATAATTAAACCCAAAATAAATATTGTTAAAATGAAATTTTATCTCATAAGAAATTCAATTGTTTATCCAAACAAGAAGTTGAAGTGTAAGATATTTTAATTTCTTTATCCAAACAAGTTATTTAGAAAATGAAGGGAATTTAATTGCAAGCAATTCAAATACAATGCATTTCAATTTCTTAGCATTTTTGAAATGTTTTATCCAAACACAAGGTTAGAACATTGCTTGGGCCTTCATTATATAAATAGGAGTTGTAAGACCCTCGAAATTTAATTAATTAAATAATTATTAATTAATAAATGTGGGTAGTTGGAGCCTTTATGACATTAAATATTGACTGTTGTGATGTGGAAAAGTACTAGCTTAAATGGTTGACAGTACTTAGTTATTTGAGAGGAGTTGGGTTTGAGTCCTATGTATGCCATTTATGTGTTATTTAATTTATTATTATTTTAGTATGTGCTGGATCATGATGAGTGATAATATAATCCTAGAATTATAGGAATTATCATAAAACATGAATTGGTTGAATGGTTGTGCATTGATTTGACATTGGCATGGTTATTGGTTCGAACCTTGGTGAATCCGAACTAAATTTTCTTTTTGCCAAAATTTCTTTTGGCATGAAAGGAGGGCTGCAAAACCATTGAATTATGGTCATTGAATAGCCATTAAGCACCTTGCCAATTAATTTTCGTTTTGGTGAGTAAATGGAGTAATTATTGGGTTGTAGTGGTGAAAGAGAATGAAATTGGAGGAGAGAACAACATTGTATTGTTGTGAGGGTATTGGGCTGCAAAGTTTCAGGGCACTAAAGCTGAATTGCAGAGAGATTGAAAGCTATTGATTGGAGAGTCAAAGGGAGGCCATTGGAGATCACAAAGAACTCTAGCATTGTCTTTTGAGCAAGGATATCCAGGTTAGGGGAGTTGGACTCCGCACATTTACTTGAATTATTATTTGCAAGATGTATGATGATTATACTGCCAATCTTTTTTAATTCTGTTCAATTATCGTCTTTTTAGAAAATTTCTAGAAACCGCCTGGCGGGCTACTCGTAGCTGCCAGGCTACTCATGCTGTTCTTGAGTGTTTTCTAGGTTCCTACAAGGAATTGCCTGGCGGTGACCCATGTGCCGCCAGGCGACACAAGCTGTACCACCCAGTTTTTGAATTTTCCTATCAACGACCTAGCAGTGATGAACACCCGCCAGGCGATGCGAGCCATATGGGTTCGATTTTGGTGTTTTTGGAATCTTGGAGTGTTTCTAATCGGGAAGGAAGGGAAGTGGCCCATGGGTTAATTGTTAGATATTAAGAATTGATTGAATTACGTTATGAATTGGATTTTAATTGAATGAAATCATATGAACATGGTTAAGGTTTGGGAAAAGTTGGGGATTTTCAAGTTAGTGAGGATTGATGCACGAATTACATTGAGCAGTTGTAGTTTCACTTTTAAATTAATATTAAATAACATTGGATGAACGTTAGCCTGACGAATTATGGAAGTGGACAAAGGTATGCGTTTTGGAAGGATTTGAGACTTAGAAATTGGATTCGCACAGTGTGAGAAGTTCTGGAATTTCCAGAAATTGGTGCATCGCCTAGTGGCAGGCTATGTACCGCCAGGCGCCATTGTAGGATAAAGGGAAGTTTTGGTGTTGTGAAGTGTAGAGGGGAGCCTGGGATTTTGTGAATTAGGTTAATGATGAACGAGTGATTGGGAAATCATTTGGACACATACCTAGGGGGATGATATACCTAAATTAGTAGTATGAATTTATGTGAGAGTTAATAGCAGTTGGAGAATCATGACAATAATAATCGTGTAGTAAAGAGTCTTATTAAGCCATAAGTAGTGCTGAATTGAGAGGTATGCTACAAGTAAGAGTAAAGTTCCTAAGTAAAGATGTAATAGTGGATGTGAGATATGTGTCGTTCCATGAAAAGATTAGGTTGGTGACGTGATTGTATTAGAAGAGATAGGGCAATTTGTATTAGTCCTAACTAATGATAAGAGTGAATGCCTAGAATTGCCTATGTGACAATGTTTAGGGAATGAAGGTACAAGAAAGGATTCATTCTAACTAGAATTGCTTTTGGCATTGAGTTACTAAGTTTATGGTACTCTGGAAGAGTGGAAATGTTGGTTCTATGTGAGTCACTATGCTTGGACCAGAACAAAAACCAGTACTGCGCGATTACTGGTGTAGTGCGTGGCGGCGAGGTTTGATCCGTCAAGTGATAACTACAAACAATGGGCTTTGAAGCGAGTGGCGCCTTGCGATGAGGGAGGTCCCGCCAAGCGAGAGCTGCAACGTTAGTGGGTTTTGGGCACCTGGCGCCTGGCGGTATGTGTCCCTTGCCAGGCGGTTTGGAATCGAATTTTGCCTGGTGGCTCAAGAGCAGCACCAGGCAATGTCGCAAAAGCCGAATTGTGTTTTTGCTTGTTTTGGATGAGCTTGGTCTACATAGTTTTGATGATTTCTCAAAGGTTGACTTGTTGTAGTTCCTTGAGTTGTGGCTTAGAACGTATCCCTTGAGTTGTGGCTCGGGATAGGGGTTAAGAACGTGGTATTCCTGGAATTGTGGCTCAAAATGACATATCTTGAGTTGTGGCTCGGGCTGACGAGTGTTGCCGATATAAGTGTGCGTGTTGTGGCGCTTACAGATGGGTCCCATTAGATTGCCCTCCTCAGTATTCAGTTTACGAGTTTGGTAGTCTTGGGATGTTACGAATGTTATTCGTATTGGGAACTCCACCTGACGTTATAGAGTGTGGTCCGTAGCATGGTTTCCTGCACGTGCTCTACCAGTTGTGGTAGCAAGACATCTTGAGGTATTCATCAAAAGACATAGAACACGGGTAACATGGTGGTGGCCATGTGATGTGCAACCAAAGGATAGGAATTCCTTTGGTGTACTTGTATGTTTTATCTGGTGTAAATATACGTATCTATATATGTTTGTGTTATTGTAAGCTCACCCTATCTGCTTGTGTTTGGCGATGATCGTGTACACGAGGGAGCAGATGATGTTGCAGGTGGATCTGGTGAGGCATAAAGCCAGAGCGTGGGCTATATGGGAGAAAAGATTTATCTGAGTTTTTCTGTTTATGGTTTTTAAACAAATTGTAAACTTTTACATTATGAGACTTTGGTATTATAATTAAGTTAAAATTATGGATTTTGGAATAAATTCTGAGGTAATAAATGTTTTAATTTTCCCGCGTTTTTGGGAAATGATATTTCATTATTTAAATTCGTAATATCCGGTCGGGATGTTACAGGAGTGACTTAAGCATTGTAAAGACAACTTGGAAACATTATAAAGAATTTCTACAATTCTCACATCTCTCCTTTGTTCTAAGTTTACGAGGATAATTTGTCTTCTTGACTTCTCCTAGACTTTTTCTTTGAAGGTTGACCCAACCTCCTTAAAGTTATAAGTTTTAAAGAACTTTCTTACCTAAGAAGGGGTGGGGGTTGAATTAGCTGTGATTGAAAATTAGATTCAATTTGAATTTATAAAAAGCCTTTACTTTGAATTAGTTTGACCAACAAATCAACATGCAATCAGTACTGGAACACACATTTTCAATCGATTGAAAACAGAGTTAACAAATTGATTTCGCATAACAAACATTGAAGCAAAGAAACCAATATGATTCAACATATTAAAACAACAATTCACCAGACTAAAAATAAGGAAAAGTTATGTATAAAATATAATTGATTATAAATTTAGAATTTGGTAGTGCAATTAATCAAGATCAACTCCAATTAAAAATATATGCAAGATTACAACTCCAGATTACATAAAAAAACCAAATACTATAAAAACATTTTTAAAAACATTTTTCTTGAAAGTTTTCAGCAAAGAACAAACAAGGAGAAGAAGATCAAACAAATACACAAAAAATTTATATTGGTTCACTCAAATTTGAGATGCATATAGTTTGTCAAGGAAACCTTAGCTTGACTTTGCACTATTTTAAAAGTTTTACATAATCCAATAAGATTATACTTTTGAAAACACAAAACTACACCAATACCCTTAAATCCCACAAAAAACTCCCACTTGCAAATTTGGAATACCAGACAACACCTATAATCCCAAGAAAGACCAAACCTTGGTGATGGCTCTCCCTAGCCAACCAAACCTCTATCTCGAAGTCTCTAACACCAAGAAAAAATGCTCAAGAATTCAATGAACACCTCACGAACATCTATAAATCTGTGTAGTTCAGAGAGAGAGAATTTTCCAAAGTATTTGTAACACCCCTTACTAGATATCATGCGTAATTTTTTTTCTTTTCAAACCAACAAAAATACTATGATACCATGCTATAAATAGGTATAAATAGGAACTTTGCAAACCTTTTACTTCGTAAATACCTATCCTTGTTCATTGAAATAAAATCGCACAATTACCAAAACATCTATAAAGGTCCCCTTATAATTCTTTCAAACCACGAAAATTCAAAGGAAAATCCAACATAAAAGAAATCCAAAATTCTTTTCAAAGCTTTCCAAAACTCCCAAAGCTCTCCCCAGCACGTCTCCTCGTACCTATGCATTTCCACCAGCATATGTAATAACATTTGCTCCCATATAACAACACATTATACGATCATTGCACAAACACAACATTTGCTACCCACATGCTAATTAATACTACTTATGTCCAACTGCTACTCTTGGGAATTTAATTATTTTATAGGATCTTACATTCTTTCCAACTTGAAAAGTTTCGTCCTCGAAAATTGTACTTACCAGGAAACATATAGGGATAAATCTTCCTCATGTTATCTTCCAATTCCTAAGTCACCTTTTTAGTTCCTTCATCCCAAAGCAATTTCACCTCCAAAGATAGAATAATCCTTTTAGACTATCCATTTGTTTCAAGATGATATGTCAAACTCGTCCTTAGTTGTGTACTTAAAGCTTCTTGCAATGACTTCTAGAACCTCGACGTATACCTTGAATCTGGATCTGAAACAATACTAGTTGGTACCGAATGCAACCTAACAATCTCCCTAATATATAACTCTGTCAATTTATCCATCGACCACTTCTAATTGATAAGCAATAAATGAGCACGCTTTTTCAACCTATCAACAATTACCTAGATCGAATCATGACCTTTAACTGACCTTGGGAAATGAGTTACGAAGTTCATCTATTTGTTGTCCTACTTCTATTAAGGAATGTCCAACTATAACATACCTCCGGGTCACTAATGTTCAATCTTGGCTTTCTAACAAACCAAGCATGAAGATATGAACTTTGCCACATCCTTCTTCTTCATTCCACTCCACTAGAATGATTCTATAAGATGTTTGTACATCTTAGTAATACCTTGATGTATACTAAGGTGAATCTTATGTCCCTCCTCCAAAATCATCTGCTTCAACTCAGACTTCACTAGAACACACTCTACTTCTGAACTGAAGAATATTGTCCACTCCCATGACAAAGTCCTTTACCTGCTTAATACCCAACTACTCGACCACATGTTGAAACTTTGAATCTTCCAACTACTTTGTCGTAATGACAGCGGAATTTAACATTACTCATTGTGAATCTTTTTAAGCCCTTCAATCTAGGCACCATTTATAAGATGCACACTTCAACATAAAACGAGAATAAAACTAAATCATTCCAATCCATTCAACTTACTTCAATAAAATACAAAAATAACAAGCAAATAGTAAGGTTGGTTAACCAATTAACAATAATAACAAAATTGGT
>Ga0209589_1013472_pt1 | contig 10653 bp, 8 predicted proteins | sample CowpeawhiteBW_FD_187525 | JGI IMG/M metagenome (GOLD analysis project Ga0209589, IMG submission 187525) | Root nodule microbial communities of legume samples collected from California USA - Cow pea white BW (SPAdes) (version 2) | ecosystem: Host-associated > Plants > Roots > Nodule | place: USA...
GACACCTCTCATCTTTATCTCTATTGGAAAAACAAACACAAAAATATTAGAAAAGGAAGCAAAAAAAAAAAAGAAAAGAGAAAAGGTGAGGAGATATTGAAATTTTTTTTAAGGTACGTCACTCTCAATTCTTTCATCTTTTGATTTAGTTTTTTTCAATTTTCATTCTTTTTTTTAATCATAAAAATTATTTTTTCCCTTTATTGTTTGTCCGGCCGCTCGCGTCGCATGATATCCAATTTAGACTTTTGTTTTTTCTAAAAATATATATAAATGATCTAAAAATAAAAATTAGCTTTCTTTGTTTACTCTTATATATTTATTTGGTTGCTCAAGTCGCAATGACATCCACAACTACTTTAAAGTAACTTAAAAAAAATATTAAAAATTTATAAATGATTAAATAAAAAATAAAAGATTAGAAAAATAAAATTATTTCAAGTGTCTATCCGGCCGCTCACGTCGCGTGACACCAATTTTAAAATAATACTAAAATTTAAATAAAAAGGGTTTTAAAAATTATAAAACAAATTAAATAATTTTTCAAATAATTTTCTAAATAGATTTTCATAAAGAACTATGTAACCCTAATTCTTCGTTGTGAATGGAGATACGTAGGAGCGATGATTAATCCTCGTCGGGCTCAAAAAATAAAAAAAATAAAAAAAATTTGTTTCTTTTTGTATCTTCTTTTATTACTATTTTTGGAGAAAAATAAATATTTTGAAAACCATATCCTTTTGCATATTTAATTAAAGGTACCGTCTTAGGACGGACGTTGTGGGGTGTTAATACCTTCCCCACACGTAACCGACTCCCGAACCCAAAATTTGGTTTTTTGTAGACCTTGTCTTATCTTTTTGGTTTTTCTGTAGTTTTCCATAATAAACTATGGTGGCGACTCCAAACTCTGTTTTTTACAAATTTTATTTTTGGTTCGGCATCTCGTTGCGATTTCGGTTGGGACAGATATCTTGTCCATTTTTTTTTGTTTCTTAAATGAATCCATCATTCTCCTTCTCTTTGAGCCTTTTGAAGTGTACATTCACATCTAGATAACTTGCTATCTTAATGTCCAGTGGAAATCTTCACTAGGTTTTCTTAAATAACTCATCACTATATTCAAAATTCTAAAATGAACTAACTAAATCCTTCATCAGCCAATTACTAGGGGCTAAGCAGGATAGGGTTGATAGCCACGATGTTGCTTCTTGTTTTATCTTTATTTCTCTTAAGAACACTTTATCTTCTTCATCAAATTGGGTAACTAATGAGTGCATATTTTTACCCTTATTTAACGTTTAACTTTGGGGGTTTAATTGAATTTTTGTGTTTAAAAGATTGATTTAATCAGGATTTGTGATAATTGGGCTTATTGAGTTTGAGATAAAAATGGGTTAAAAGATGATTTTAATTGTATAAAATATTCTTGGATATTTTAACTTTTGTTGATATGCAACTGAAGTTAAACTTGGTTTATTAAAGGTGTGAAATTAAATTATTCTGAATTACAAAATAAGGCCAAAGTTAGTAATTTCTGGAAAGAAGTATACACTGAGCTAAATGCACCCTTTTTTTTTACATGTACACTCCCTTTTTTTTTCAAAAATGGGCCACACAATCAACTTTCACTATTATGCCTCCTAAATTACTAACTTTCATCCCTCCTATCACTTAAACTCAACGCAACCAGATCATGCCATGTGACAATCCTCCACTCATTAAACTGTCTAACCAAAACACATTATGTCATCAATCCTCACTCAAACATCTAACCAATCACGACACAACACGTCATTTAATGCAGCACCCCATGTAGTAATTAGTAACCTTTCTTCAGTTTGACAATATCTCAATTCCTCTGAAACTGTAGTGGCATACAAAGTTGACAATTCTTCTAGAGTTGATAATGTGTTTGTTTAGTGATTTGGTTAAGAAAAACATCTCTAACTCTTCTTGTTCAAGAGATCTTTTGACGTGCCTTGTCCTTTGGCCATCAGATCTCTTTGACAAAAAAAGTGGTAGACATTTTGTTCAACATAGAATAAGCATTTATATATTTTCCATGTAATACATCGTTAATCTACTTTTATGTGTTTTACAATTTGAGAGCATTCATAATTTATTAAACATAACTTGAGTATGCACAATTACATGAGACATTTGTGTCTTATATGAGTCTTATATGATTTGTTGTTCATTTAAAACATTGTTTTTTAAAAGAAACGTGATCATATTTGATACTCAGCTATTTTTAACACTTAATAAAAATCATAAAATATTGAACTTTCAATTTAACACACAAGAGGTTCTTCATGTTTTATGCTTTTGTTGGATCAAACACTTAATAAAAACATAGGGTTGTTTTATTTTTCTATAACAAATGTCTTTATTGAAATCAAAGATTCTAGGTTTCTATACAATTTTTCAATATACAACGCAACCTAATTCAATTCTTTATATATCAATGGTATTCAATCTTTAATATTCTTCTAGTAGCACAATCAAATTCAATTCACTAAGACACAACATATCAATGGAATTCAATCCTTAATATTATTCCAGTAGAAATAAATTTGAGTTTTAAGAATTGAAACAAATTGAAAACAAATAACAATACTTATTCATTGTTTACATTTTTTTGGCACAAATATAACGATCTTGCATGAAATAAACATGTTTGACACTATAAACAAGATACTCAAATGAGAGGCAATTTCTTCGGAAACAACACATCCTTCCTTCATTGAGATGCAACACAGTTTGCAGGAAAAATTAGAACACAGCCAGAGTTCAATTCATGAAGATGGATGCACCTCGTGCAAGATTGCACATGTACATCAATACAAATAGATAGTTGGACTACAAAATCCAAACTAAAGAAAGAGCAGGATTCTAAATAATGCCTTTTATTTATCTTCCATTAGGCTCAGCAATTCGGGGTATTCTGCCTCCTACTTGTTGTTCCATACACTTCACTACCCTCACGTGCTTTGCATTCCATTCCTCAATCAACTTCTGCTCCTTGCTTTCTGCATCTCTCCTCAACTCTCCTAACTGTTCTCTATATTCTGTTTCTATTCTATCCAAAGCAGCATTCTGTTCTTCCCTTAGAGCCTTAATCTTTGCTTCAATTTCCTCCATCTTTTCCCTCCTTCTGCTAGCCTTCTCTGCCTCCAACTGCTGCTCCACCCTTCTCAACAGCCACGCCGCCTCCTTCCGATGCGCCACCATAGCATGATGTCCTTCTTCCAACTCCTTACAGCACTCTATTAACTCTAACACTACTATGTTATCACCATGAGGTGTTGTTACATTCAACCAAAGGGGAGGAGGTGCTGTTGAGGAAGAGAGACTAAGGGTCACAGAAGGTGAATGTGGCCTAATTCCTGGTGAGGGATTGGTGGTGCTAGAATTTGAAATCCAAGGAGGAAGCAATGATGCAGGTGCAGATGCAGATGCAGAAGCAGAAGCAGTTGCAGGTGCATCAGTGTGGATAAAGGGTCCAGTAGAAGAAGCCATAAGGTATGATGATTGTGAAGAGTGTTCCTTCACTAGCTTCTCAGCAAAAGTCTCAAGAATATGATCATATTTGGTATTATCAACTGGGCCAATTGCTTTGTTAATCTCTTGTTTCTCCCTCTGTTGCTTCTCTTTGAACACTTCCCACCACTTCCCTAACCTCTTGGCAGTTCTACCTGGAACTTCTGCAGCAATTTTCTTCCATTTGTTGCCGTGTTTCGCTTGAAGCCGGATTACAAGGCTCTGCTCTTCCTCTGTTAGAGACCCTTTCTTGATGCCAGGCTTGAGGTAGTTCTTCCACCTTTCTAAGCATGACTTTGCATCCCTGTTTAGAGGTGTGTTCATGCGCTGAGACACAAGATTCCATTCCCTAGGACCATACTCTCTCACATATGCACATAACAACGCATCCTCTTCAGCCTTCCAACGTTGCCTTTCCTTCATTTCCTACTGCAAATCCAACAGCCCATATCTTCAACCTTGAACTCTTCATTATTCTATCTGCATAATTCATCACAACAATGATGTGAAATTCAATAGTTACATAAACTTGTAGGATTATTAAAAACCAGGAGTTGAACTCAGAATAGAACACTTAACCCACTCCAGAATTAGGTTTACCAAAAAGCCAGATATGAAATTTAATCCAGCACACTGTCAACATGTAGAATACATGTATGAAGCATACATAATAGAGAATGACTATTTAGTCAAGATCTTCCACAAACAAGTGAAAATTGATTATAAAAAGTTGAAAGCAGTTTAAAATAATGGCTATTTTGTCAGATCTTTCAGAGAAAAATTTCATTTGGCACACTACTGATTTAAAAATGGCAGTAACAAACCTTTCTAAAAGTGAATAATTTTTCAGGTCCTTTAATATACAGTTATCTGAATTATTAATTATTATATAAGGATAGTAGCCAAAAACAATCACATCACTCAATAAAACAAAATTATCCTCTTATCTCCTATTCCAAAATAGAATAATAGAATCCGAAGCATTGATTTCAATGAGACAAAATATACACTACTTAAATTCTTTTATTGAATTACACGAATTTCATCATATCACTAGCATTTGGAATCCAGTAGAATCTCAAATGAAACGGAACATATAAATAAGAACTGAACCAGTGATTCATTTTCATTATAGAATCAACTATAAAAACTCGAAAACAAAGCATAAATGCTTGGTGTACAGAAAACAAAAACAACATTCAGTATCCCCAGTACATTAAAAGAAAGAAAACATTGCGATGGCTCACAAATATTGCTACTAGTTTATAAAGAAAATATTCAATAAAAGAGTAAAAGTATTTAGTATTTTAAAGAATTATTCTAAAAACAAAACTTAAATCCTCACCAAAACAAAGATAACTAAGCCATAACAAACAAACGTTTCAATACAAAACTTCCACAATCTAGAGCCTTTAAACAACATCAAAAGACAAATGCATAAAGAGAGATAGAAAAAGAAAGAAAAGAACATTGTATGAAACCGCACCATCCTAGAGCCCTGAACCAAAAGATAAACTCATCCTTGGTTTGGTTGGTTGCTTAGAGGAATGGTGAAAAATGGAAAAAGAAGAAGAAGAAGGAGAAAGTGGTGATGAAATGGTAAAAGGCTTGATGTTGCTCCCTAACTACCTAGCAGCTTGGTTGATTGTTGATGGAGGGTACACATTTGGATAGCTAAAAGAAAGAAAAATGGGAAAGGAGGGAACAGAGTTGCCATGATTGTTGAAGAGAGAGAAAATATTTTGTGGGGTGAGATGGGTGTAGGATAAAGACAAGGCACTGTGAAGAGAGAGAAAGAGATGGAATGGGACAAGACAAGGGAAGAAAGGGCACAGGGTCACAAGAGAGAAAAAAAGAGGAAAAATCATTAACGGAGCAGTGCGGTACGTTGGTTTCAGTGCTTCAAAATGCCACGGTCTCTCTTTTACTCCTTTCTAAATTATTCACCGTGCAAATCCTCTAAGAATTTACCTCCTATGTATTTGAAGTTAAATACGTTGTTCGATCAAAATTTTAAATAAATTTTAATTAGTTTCAACTTATTTAATGTCATCTTCACATTGTATTTCCAACAAGGAGTGATGATAGTAAATTCAATCTTCTTAAATAAAGTTGTACCGTAGGATCCAATCCTCCACCACAATCGAACGGACCAAGAAGAAGCGGTTGAAGACTCTTCGTAACGGCCGCACAATCCAAGTTGATGGTGCAATCTTTTCGGAAGAATAAATAAAGTTCTATAATTGAACGGCCGCGGCCGAAGACACCTCGCAACGGCCGAAGGCCTCACACCACATTTGTTTTGTTAACAGTTAATTAAAAATTATATTGAGACCTTCTTGATGTGATCTTCCGAAACATTGATTATGACTTGTCATTTTATTTGAAAAACATATCAGTACTCAAGTTTAAAAAATAATTGAATCTCAATTAAGGAAATTCTAATCAAAAGTTCACATAAAGAAACTATAAAAAGAATCACAAAGTAAGTAGGTAAGGACTTTTACTTCACATTTATTATAACATTAATTGTTAATCCCGAACAAATCTAACCTGACTTAAGCATCATAGCCTTATTGGCGGGTACCCCAATCGTTTAGACAGCCGAACAGGAGAAGAAGAGAGAATCGAACAGGAGAAGAAAGAAGAGACAAGCGGCAATAGAGAGAAAATCATAGTTTAGATAAACGTTCAGTCCCAATACTTGAAACAAAAGTTTTCTACAAAAGTCACCAAACAAAACTATAATGTAATGAATATAGTGTACTGATAATATGGATATATAAATCTTAAAATATATTTTAATTAATTAAAATTTTATTTCCAATTTTATATTAAATTTTAATGAACATGATTTAAGGAAATGAATATTTTTATATGAATAATAAAAATATATTAACTAAGTTTTCATTATTTAATCTTTTTAATTATCGAATTGGAAGAGTGTGCCTAATTTTGTACAAATTAAGGATAATAATTAAGTTTTTATTTTATTTTTTAAATTTGGATGTTGAAGGTAAGTTTATTTCTTATTTTTATTAATTTTTTTTTACTTAAAAAACTATTTTAATTAATATTTGTTATAATTAGAAATATTGAGCATGAGTTGCAAAAATATGTTAAATTGTATAAATATGCTTTGAAAATTTTGAGGGGTGTTTGTGTAGTTAAAACTAAAGATAAACTTATAGAAGTGTGGAAATAAATTGATTAAATTTTTATGACACTCCCAATACTAAACCAAAATTAACAAATAATCAAAGTTACAAGAAATCAAACCAAACATCACACGAAACTAGCAAAAGAAGCATGGAAAAGTTAAAAAAAAGAGAGATGTTTAAAAGTTAGGCTATCCCAACGAGTTGTCCACTTGCCCAACTAGAGTTCTTGTATAATAACTTATCCAGAATTCTTGGAGCCCAACTAGCTTGAAAAAGTTTGGCTCAACGATTTTCTCATCTTTTTCAATTGAAGGAGCTTTGATAATGCAATAATATTTATGATAAAAGATAATTTGGTGAAAATATATCTTAAGATATTTTATTTTATATTTTTAAATAATTGTTTTATTTAATTATATTAGAAAATATAAAAAGATAATAATTGTCAAATCTTTTGAAATCTGGCAATATCTTTTTAAATCTATTTAGAATTCTACAACAACCAAATATATCACATATATTGAATTTATTTAAAATATAATTGGAGGAAATTATATTAATAGAAATAATATTACAACAACAAAAAAGGTAGAAAAAGACCTTGCCCAATTTCTACATAAAGAGAATTAAGGGAATTCATCTTATTTGTCTGGTATTGATCTTTGTCTTGAGTCGTCTAAGTTGTTCAACTAACCCAAGTTGTCTAACACTTATGTAGAACTTGGGTCATCTAATGGCTTAGTCGTCTAATCCAACCTTCAACTACTCTAACCAATGCTTTCACTTGACCTTGTTTAAGTCCTATTTTTTCATATGTTTGCTTCTATCTTTCAAGCATTTACTTGTTCTTTGTTGTCCTGTGCTTGGCTTAAATTCATTGAACACACATTGTCTAAACAAAAAATATACGCACACACAATCCCACCCACCCACACATACACCCACACCTACACCCACCCACACCCACACCCACACCCACCCATCCACACCCCCCATACACACACCCATCCACCCACCCACCCACACACATAAGAACAACCACTATTCCAAACTTCTCTCAAGCCTTACAAACAAGGTCTACTTCCATTGCTCCCTTAAAGTTGTTGGTGAAAAACGGCCAGTACATTGGTCGCATGTGGCAAGTAATAAATATATCGTTCTCTCCACGGGGACTTATGCAACACATGTCAACTATCGCAATTGACAACTCAATTAGACAATAAAGTTCACAAAAATACTAAAAAACTCTTTTTTGTATTTTTATCAAACAGTTGGTGCTCAATATAAATTTAACACAAAGTATTTACAAATGTCAAGACTAGATTTCATTCACTTCATTCTCATGCATTCACAAACATTTCAATTCCAATTTCATGTCAAAATCAACTCATAAGAATACTCAAATCCTATTCCTAGTGACTTTGAGCCTATGATAACTTATCAAGTTCCAATTCCTTGAATCCTCAACAAGTGAAATCATGCATTAAATTCAAGAGTCTTAGGATTACTAATGAATCGTGTTTTATTCCTAGATACAAGCTCCATTAGGTATTCAATTTCAATTCTAAAAGTTCAAAAGGCATTTCCCAACCCCTCAAGAACACAAATCATGCATGGGTGGTCAAACCAAATCAAGCATTAAACATGAAAATCAAATACTAACATTAAAATGGAAAAGCATATGTATTAACATCCCAACATACACAAGAATTCAATTCATTACATCTAACCTCAACTAATAGGTTTAGCTTTCCATGGTGGAGAACTTAGGTTTTACAAATTGAAGAGAAAGGGAAGAGGTGGAAACCAAAGAGAAGATGCAAGCCCTTTCCCAAAGTTCTTGAAAAATGCTCCATGCTCTAATTGTGCCTCCCCTTCGCCAACACCTCCAATTTGTAGATCCTCTCCCTCATCAACCCCAAAAGGGGGAAAACACCATGGATGAAGATTGAAGACCCAAGGAGGAGTGGTAGAGCTTCCTAGCATCTCAAACAACCTCCAAGGGCCTCTCTCAATTTCTCTAGGTGAAGAGAAATTGTGGAAGGAAGAAAAGATCCCTTTGCCTCATGAGGAAACATGTTTAAATACCCATTTTGACCTATCAACGTCGTCACTGCCTGGCGCCATCTCAACACTGCTAAGTACCGTATTAGTAAAAATGTGAAGCAGGAACTCCAAAGAGTCACCACCTGATGGTATTACTCCATAGCCAAGCGTCGTTGGCCACCACTTGGCGGCACTCCTCCACTATCCGGCGACAGCTTTTACGAATTGAATGGCGTTCAACCCCACTTTTTCACCGCTCAGCCTTGTAGCGCTCAGCCTCACTTTCCACCACTCAGCCTTGTAGAGTTGAGCCTCCTTTTCCATCGCTCAGCCTTGTGGGTGCTAAGCCTCACTTTTGCACCGCTCAACCTTGTGCAGTTTGGCAGCATTTTGTATTTGAAGCATTGGGCTTGATTCTAGTGGCGTCCAGTGCAGGTATTTACTTCAAATTAATCTTTTCTTCTCCAAAACATGCTCCCCTACATTCTTGCTTGTTTTTCTCCACCACAAATACTTCCTATTAACTTATTTAACACATTCAAAATAGATATTAGAGATAAAATAATCATAAAATAACTAAAACATAAAACAATACAAAATACAATAAACTTGAGAATATAACAAGATAAAAGTTAGGAAACAGTTAACTTATTCATGACAGTAAACACACAAAATAGGTAAAAATGGATATTATCAAAAGCCTTACGACGAAGTACACATGTGCTACTTCCTATCATTCTCCTTGAGGGCTTCCTTGGCGAAGTCCACCTCTAGTATAGCTATGTAGAGTTACCCTTACTACTGCTCTCCAAGAGAGACTTACGAGCAAAGACCACTCTTGACTGCTCACCGAGAGCCTTACGAGCAGCATGAACACTCAAGTTCACCACTAAAGACTAACAAAGTGCACCACCTTTAGTTAAGTCTCCACACACATTCACAATTCCAAAAAGCACATATTTTTATATTACCTAATCACAACAATTAAGATTAATTCAACAACCTCTACTCATATAAATAATTCATCATACAAAAACACAATTTAAGTGATGCTCGCCTCTATAAACATGTGCCTAGTTGTACAAACACAACAAAACAAAAACACAACCAAAGAGCATTGGTCAAGTGGCACCCAATGTCCCTGACCTAGCGTCCAATGCCACCAAATAGAACTCGGCAATCAAAAGTGGCGCCTAGCGATATTGAACTCAAGAGCTCAGCATGATAGTGACGCCTAACATTACTGTGAACAATAGAAACCAAAATATAAAAAATAATATGCACACTTGCCCAAACTAATCCACTTCTTCTTAAACATGATACAAAAATTAGATAATATAATCTGAAAACATCCAACAAAATTATTAAACACAATTTATGCAACATCAAAAGATTAACCCTCTAATTGCACCATCTAATACAAAGTACTTCAAATTACTTTTCAATTTATTCATTCGCTAATACTAATATTCTCAAAATTAAATTAACTTCTTATAAATCATCGATCGTTAGAAAAAACTTATTTACCCACAAAACTATATTCTCACGCTTCCATTTAATCATCAATTTCATTATGTACATCATTAACCAAATTCATAGAAATTCAATTACTTCAAAGTGTTGTACATGGATTTAATCAAAATTTCATCATTTAAACCTCATTTTCGTAAACCTCTTTCCATACTTTTGAATCATTCAAATACACATGCATCAACCCATTCACTGATATAAAAAAAAAATCTAAATCAATACCCCTATCAAGAATCTATAACCCACCACATGTTTCCAACCAAATATAAATTTTCAACATTACCAACTATTTATTTTAATTTATCAAATTAGGTTTATAAATTGCCATATATATATATATATATATATATATATATATATATATTCTACGAAT
>Ga0209589_1013473_pt1 | contig 10653 bp, 5 predicted proteins | sample CowpeawhiteBW_FD_187525 | JGI IMG/M metagenome (GOLD analysis project Ga0209589, IMG submission 187525) | Root nodule microbial communities of legume samples collected from California USA - Cow pea white BW (SPAdes) (version 2) | ecosystem: Host-associated > Plants > Roots > Nodule | place: USA...
ACTACTCTAAGATACTAGGCATGATTACATGCAACAGTAGATATGGCAGTAGGTAGTTTCCCACACTCAACCCCCTACACATAGGGTTAATGATACAATAGGTATAGGTAATAATTCTAACAGCCCCTTTATAAGAATGGAAGCTAGCAATCAAGATTTTAAGTTTGGCATGTAGCTCATTAGGATGAAAACACAATTGCAGTGTATTTGAGCAAGTAATAATACTTGTTCATGGCCCATTCCATTATTCATTTTTTGTAGAAACTAGGAAGAAACATTTTACTTAGCATACTGCAGACTTCAAAAAAAGAGAAATAGGCTTGTTTGACCAGAAAAATTGCATGGTGGCGTACACAGTACAACCAACAGACACTACCTCTGTTCTGTTTAGAGTTCTTTATTCTCTGTTTGTATTAAGCATCTATAAATTTATTAGTTGTTTTATGAGTAATTTAATGAATTGAGAACCTATTTTTAGTTGTTATGTATGGGATCTTATTACTTAAGACTTATTATGTATTATTTTTATTGTCCATATTATTTTTAATGCATGCACAGGTCTATGAATATAATTTTTTGTATAAGCATAACTCTGATGAGTCCAGTTACGATCTTCAAGTTATACATTCTGATTCCCCTTCAAATCCTCTTACAATTCTTGAGTTAACACTGCAATAGAGTATTCAAGTGTTTGGTGTCTATCAGTTGTTATCAAATATGGTTGTCCGTGTCTCAGAAAGGGTAACCTACAGAGGATTTTAACTTGTAGAGTATTCTAACCAACATGGAAATTGAGTGAAATGTTACTAAGTGTCATAGAATGTTTGTCACTGTGTGCATCATAGCGTGTTTAAGACTCACATCTAGTAATACGTGATGTTCAGCAGAGTGCTTAAGTGTTTGGTTCTCTCCCCATAACAACCAGATTTCCCAAGTCTTCAATGCTTATCAAAGTTTACACATTAAATTCAGAATACGGGAGAAGATATTACAACTAGACTGACCTTAATTAGAAAAAGAAATCCAGTGGTATCTCTCAAAGATGAATAGTCAGTACTTACTTGTCCAGTCTCTCACAAATTGCCCGGCGTACAGAAGAGTTGAGACCATAAGCAATTGAGTTAAAGAGGCCCTGCAGTATGTAGATAAAGTGAGATAGCTTAGCAAGATACAAAGTATCAGTATTTTTCACAAAAGTTGAACTTCATTGATTATCACAACATCAAATCAATACCAATCACCAAGGGAAGCCATTACATTCACTGAAAAAAGCGCATAACATACCAGCAAAAAAGGGAAAGTGATTAACTGAAGGGATACAATGCTGATAGAAAATGTTCTTACAATTGTTTGGCATCATCTAGTGTTTAAATTGTAAGAAATAACCTACTGTTTTTCATGTTTCCCAAAAGAATAATCGTTGAGAAAATTCAGCTTTGACAAGCACAAGATTAGTAACAAGGTGAGGAAGTTGAAGTAATAGGGAGAAAACAAGAGAAGCAGGTTAACTGCTAAGCTACAACACAAATCATGCACGATAGGGGAAGACACGTCCACCGGTAAAGCTGACACAATTAGATTAGTAATAAAAAAGCACATCTACATGCTGCATAAAATGGAAAAAAGCCAAACCACAACAAAACCTACGTATCATTTAACTTGTTGCATTTATTGTGGTTCAGTGACCAAACACCCAAAAATACCTTTTTATAGGCTTGTGAAATCAGAATTTTGTAATTTAAACACGAGATGTCTAAATGAATATTTGTATTTTAGCTCAAAGATGCCGGAAAAAATAAATTTTAACAACTTGTACCCACATTTTCACACCAATCAAGTCAAATGCATAAATACATCAAAGCCTTAATCATTCAATTGGTCCTTATTCTTCTCATTTTCACAGGTACATCTTATACATTTTAGTCACTACACCAAGAAACTAATTGTTTTACTCTCCTACATGCACTTTTTAATCCACTACACTCCATTCCATCTAAAAAATATAGGCACTAAAACAAAAGATGTATCAATGACACAAGTTAGATAATTTATTTTAATATGTTATTAGCAATATAGAAGTGAAGACGACATAAGTGTGATCAGGTGGGTGCTAGGAGATCAGTGTAGGTGACAAGTTTATAGGAGAGGATTTGAAAGCAAAGGACAATCATGCTGAGTCTACAGAAAATAGAGCTAAATATAAAATAGTATGGTTACTTGCTGATACCATAAGAGCAGCTGTTCCAACATCAAGAAATGTGAGCCAAAAGATTTTGTGGTTGGGTTCAAAAAAATCATGAATACGGTTAATAGTTCCAAAAGCCCATGATCCAATCAGAATTAGTGGATAGTATCCCCAGCGATTCAGAGCCTGCAGTGTAAACCAGAAAACACAACGGATCGGTGAGAATGTAGATGCAATTGAGAATAACAGTTTCCTCTTCAGCAATTTGATTTAAGCATGAATATTAGTTTACTTGAGAAAATCCCAACAAAATCTTAAGTGGTAAGCTTCTCTAAACCACATTGGGAATCATAGAACAGAAAATTAATTTTATTTTATTCATGAAAACTTTGGCGTGATATACATTATAATATACATATATTGTGTGAAAACTTCTCATATGGTGGGTTTCATTGAGAGGACGAGTGAAGATAGATAAAATTATAGATGTCTAATAGCAGAAAAGGAGAGAAATAATTTAAAAAATGGTGGATCCAGTGTACTATGTCTCACCTATTTCTACTAGTGTCCCTAAATCTCTCATCATCTCTTCTCTATTTCTCTTCAACCAAACACTTTTAATTTTCATTTTATTTCTCATCTATTTCCACTCTACCTACTTATTTCCATTTAACTTTTTTTCTCCCCTCTCTACCAAACACTCTTATTTCTAAACAAACCTAGACTAAACAAGGCATTTGCACGAAAAGAATAGATTAAAATCAAAAATCCTCATCACAGAATGTAAATCATAAAATATTTAAGGAAGTATGGATCACTACAATATAGTTGCTTGAAACAAATAAAAGTGCATCTAGTGTTTTCTTTTTGATCATTTTTTTGGGAGAGAGATCATTTCGCAATACATGTATATGGATCCTTATATTTCAAATCTTGGATTCTGGAGATAATAGAATAAAATACCCTCATGTTATCTCTTGTATCTGACACGAAAGTTTGGCTTGACATACCAACTGCCATCTGAAATTTTCCAAGAATCAAGAAAATAAGGTCTCAAAAAGTGCTTAAACAAGCAATTTTTGTTTGGGAAATAATCAGTAAAATTAGGTACGTACACGGGTTGCATTATTCAGCATTCGTATTACTTGAAAGTATGTGAACCCATTATACAGAATTGCACCCCAGAGTGGCATGTAAAATGTTACAAAATGAACCGCCTGCATAGAAAAGCGAATTGCCTTTTAGAGGAAAAGGAAAATTAGCAAACTAATGACTAATCTGATAAACATGACACACATACACAACATATTAACAATGCAAAGTTGCAGAAAATTGGGAGATGACTGTTGTTATTCTACTTTCTTTCTTTCTAATCTTCATTAACATCACACACTAGATAATGCCACAATTATGAGCACCCTATACCCTAAACAAAAGGAAGAAAAAATACTGTATAGAAAAATCATCTGTTTATAAACATTTCTTGCATGGATTTGTTTCTTTCACTTTAATAACTACATTTGGTTTTGAATAATAAAGAGTTGCTATAAGGGAAATATTCTTCTCACAGGAAACCAAATCCTTACTTTCATTTCCAGTCCATTTGTATTTAGAAAATGAACAATTACATAAGGGAGGAAACTTGACACAAAACCAGGTTTTTAAAATATCTACACAATTGTTGAAAGGGGATACCTGACTTGGTATCCTTTTTACTTGAACGATAACACCTAACGTTATAGTTTTACCATAACTTAAAGGGGGTGAACAAATAGTAATTACAAATTGATAACAAAAGCCCACCCCACCACAATTTACCTCTTCCTACATTTACGATAGAAAACTACCATAACTTTTGAGTCAATTAAAATTACATTTGAAGTCAATTTACATTTAATTTTTTTTAATTTAAATGGGAAGATAACTACTCTGCATCGTAGGAGCCTCTTCAATTCATTGAAAATCCATACAATATGTATAATGAAAGAAAGAAGAGGGAATTAGAGAAATTTCCAGGAGAAATATAAAAGCATTGTGTGGTATGCACTCCTAGTCCATTTAATACTTGCCTTCCCTGTGCGACCTGTTTGAGTCCAACACCATGCACCTAAATGTCTATGGTCATTATTACCAATGGAGCGCATAACAGTCATAACCAAGGAAGTACCTATCAATGCAAAAGGATTTACCAGATCAGCTCTTAGAATTATATGTTGCTAATGAAATAATTGAGCTTAGAACATAGAAGGTAGCGCTATTACTCTTGGTACATAACCAAGACCTAAGGCCATTTGATTAGCATTAATTTGGTCTAAAAAGTCATTTTCAGATTAAACAACATGGGGTTGGGAAGTTACAGAAGTGAAGATTATGGCAAACTAAGCTATTTCTCAAAACGAAGGATATTAAAAGTTGATTTATACATAGCTGCATACCCCAGACATACAAGTGAAACATGGCCTCTAAATCCTCAACGTCAGTTTTGTGTTTTACAACAGTGCGGTGCAGGGTAAAAGCAATTGTTGTAGTCCATAGAAAAGATGCCACACAAAAGAAATGTGTGCTATAGCCCTGAGCATAACAAAATAAACCTTTGAACGGGTCCCTGTACCAAAATGAAACTTCCATCAATCAAATGATGAAAAACTTCAGTTGATAGATACATACATTTAAAGAAGCATGTATACCCTATTATGCTGAAGAAACTGCAAAGCATATCCTGCAATTGAAAAATGTAATAAAAAGAGCATTACGGATCAGAAAAAAAAAAAAAAAAAAAAAAAAAAAGAAGAAGAAAGACACGGATAACCAAATAACCAGTGCAAAGGAACAGACAAATAAGGTTCCTGGAATGTCAAAGGATCTACTTCTTTCAATTATTGAGCAGCATTGGAAACACAGAATAAAATGGCTAAGGGCATCAAGAAACAAGAATAAAAAACATATAAAGAAGTTAGTTGCTTAACAAAAAAATGTTCTCTAGCAATCTAACAGTTTTTATCAACATATACTCATAAAGTAGCTTTTACAATTAGAATTGAAGTCAATAACAATCTGGTAATATCTGATAGAAAAAGCGTAATTTCTCTTATTTTCTTATTTTCAACTCCTCTAAGATTGTGAGTGTTTTTGAGAAGTTTATCTAAACAGTGTCATATGTCTACTAGCTTAACTCCTAATTTTACTTTTTTTTTTTTTTTTCAAAGTAGGTTTTACTTAACCATAGGTTCTCATCTTTAAGCTCCTAATTCTAGAGCAACTTAGAGTCACAAGTTCAGTAAATTCATCTTCCGAAACAATTATTTTATTCTCATTCGTTCTAAAAACCTAATCGACTAATCACGCCAATGAAAAGAAGCAACTAGAAACCTAGTTCAAAAACAAGCAATTAGGTTTCAAGAAGAAAAAACAAACATCAAGTGTGAAATCGACTATAGGTAATTTCAATTGAAGAGGCCAAAGCGCATTTCATCACAACGTGTTTGCAAACCGTCCGGTGTTAGTAAACTAACGAATAAAGAATTAGAAGTAAGGTTTAAAATGCAAAAAGAAAACGCAGGGTTTTAGATCTGGTGAAGAGGAAGCATACAGAGAGAGCGAGGTAGAAAACAAGCTTGAAGGAGAACTTGCGAAGCTCCTTGAAGAGAAGGTAGCAGAGTACAATGAAGCTGGAACCAGCCAACGACAGGCTCGACGCTCCGGCATTCACCGCCGTCAGAATCTGGCGATCGTGCGCAGTGAGAGTGCCGCCGAGTGCGACGGATGCCGCCATTACACGGAACTAGTTCGTTATCACCGATCAGTAGTCACTCTCTTGATTCTCAAGTTCTAACTCACTGCCAAAGGAAGAGAAACAAAGGAGAAAGCTAAACCGTTTTGAAATTTTGTTTTTTTTTAGTAAAAATAAATTAACAGTAGTATATGACTGTGTAATTATGTTTAATTAATGATTTTAATTTTTAAGCAAATGGTTACTGTAAAAAATATAATGTGAATTAACTAAATATGTGATAAACATGTTAGAAAAATTATTTGTCGTTGAACTTTTGGTTTTTCAAAATTAATTTTATGATTTTGGTTCTGAGTTTCAAAGTATGAATTTAGAGTTCCTTTGCGCCAACTCATTTAAAACTTTTAAGTTACAGAATAAGAACCTATGACATTAATGAAAACATCTTTGTCACTTTTTTCTGTAATATTTTTTAGTGTACATAATGTACTATACATCCTACTTTCATTTATACATTCTATTTTGCTATCTTTATTATTTATAAAAGTCTACTTAAATAATAATAATAGTAATTATTATTATCAAGTATTATGTAATTATAATATTATAAAAGTTAATTAAAATTATTTTTTATATTATTTTTATAATTTTAATATAAATATTAATTATAACTTATATTTTAGTAATTGTTATAATACCTAACTTTGTAATTCTATTTTTACTTTTTATTATCATAAAAAAAAAACTAAAACTATATAAGTATATATATTTCTACTAGTTTAAATAAAAGAAGTTGAATGTGTTTGTAAATGTTAAACTGTTTCACCTCAAAGATCCTTAAAGATTATTTTTAATTTTTTAAAATGCATATTATTTCATTTAATAATTGAATGTAAATAAATAAATAAATAATTTCATAAAGTAATTTTCGTAATTTTTCATATACATGGTCACATATGGTATTATAATTCAATATAATTTGGTTTTTGTATATAATAAATAATAAATAAACTACATCTGAATGATAAAACAAAGTAATTAAGTTTTAATTTAGTGATAACATTATAAATGTGGGAGACTAAAGTTAAGACTTTATTTCATTAAAATTTTAGAATTAAATTGAATTATTCGTGCATTATGTAATAACAATATGAAAATATATACTTTTTAATCTCAAACAGTAGCATACAAATTACATAATACGTTCTTAATTGTATATTTATTTATTATGCCTTTATATTACATCATTACACAATACTTCAAATATAAACATATTCCAAATAAAATAATTTTTATATATCAAATAATTAATATATTATTATAAATTCAATAAATGGTTTTGTATTCCAAGATTAAAATTGTTTACATCTACCAATTCATTAATAAATATTTATTAAATAATTTACATAAATGATTTTATATTTCAATATTATAACAGTTTAGATTGCATTGCAAATAAATGTAATCCAAGATAATGTGACAGTTATGACATGTATTTATATTAAAAAAATTTAACATCAATTTCATGTTTATTTAATTTATACGGGATCATATTACACAGTATGCCTATATTTTACTCTAACAATGACCCACATAGGGATGGCAACGGGTCGGGTCGGGCACGAATAGTATGATACTCGTGCCCGACCCGCTAAAAAAAAATTCGCCCGTTACCCGTCCGTTTACCCGCCGGGTATCCGCTTAAAAAATACCTGCGGATATTTTTAAAACCCGCGGGTACCCGTGAATATCCGATACCCGCAAATATTTAAAAAAATATGAATTTTATAAATTTTTTAATATAAAATTATAAAAATAAAATATAAATTAAATTATAATTATAATTAAATTTGACATAATAAAATATACTGTTACTTCTAATTTTAATTAAATTTAACTTAATAAAATATAAATTAAATATTAATTTTAATTTTTTGCGGATAACGGGTACCCGCGGGTACGGATAGTATGATACCCGTACCTGACCCGTTTATAACCGGGTATTAAAATACCCGTTACCCGCTACCCGCGGGTAATAAATACCCGCAGGTAGTAACTATCCGTCGCGGATTTTATCCGCGGATATCTGCGGGCACGGGTATTTTTGCCATCCCTAGACCCACACATACGTTTTTTTATTTTAATATAATATACATGTATTTATATTTATATTTGTATTTATTTCAAAATTTTAATATCAATTTCATGTTATATCTATTATTTTTTTATTTTATCTATTATTATTTATTGAATATTAAAAACAAAATTAATTACTATAATACTTTCATATTTATTGTATTATGTTTAACTTTTATTATAAATTCAATATCTACGTTGATAACAACATCTACATGTATTTTTATTTAAAATTTTTAACACAATCTCAATTACTCTAACTTTTATTAGGGACCACATCATCTCACAATATGTTTACATTTTTGCATTTTTATTTAAGTTGATTATTCATATGTGGACAATATTTTTGCACGGGACAAAAGTTCATAATATACCAATATTTTATTTTAACAACTATGTATACATATACATGGGACAAAATTTTAAAAGACGCCTGATTAATATACCTTGATAGTGCCACGTAGGGGAGGATCGGTAGGGGTAACATCAGTGCGAGCCGGTTGAGGATCTTGGTTGGCGGGTTGGGTAGGGCGTTTGTCGTGGCGAGAGTCGTGTGGAGGGCGTCTGTGGTCAGATCAAGGGGGGTGACGGGCTCGAGAGGGATGATCATCTCTGCGGATGAAGCGGCGAAAGTGACCAGTAAGAACCAGTTCTTCAATTTTATCCTGGAGTGCTTTACAGTCTTTTGTAGTGTGGCCATGGTTGCGGTGGTAGCGGCAATATTTGGTCATATCAACATTGGGGGGAGTGGTCGTCTTGCGTGGTGGTGGGATGAGGCCAGCTTGCAAGGCCTCATCAAGGAGGCGGGATTTGGGGACGTTAAGGGGAGCATATCTGGTAAAGCGGGGTTGGCGGGGCTCTTGTGGTCGGGTATCAGGGCGGGGGGTGGTGGGTTGGGGTTGGCGGTGGTTGCTGCATAGTCATTGCAGAATTTGGCGTGGAGTGTCTGCATTTCCTCCATGCGAACATAGTCGGCGGCACGCAACTTGAGCTCGTGCATAGAGGCAGGTGGGTGGAGGTAGACATTGTTGGCGAAGGGGCCGGGTTGGAGGGTGAGTGTCATACATTGGAGGATCATTTCCTGGTTGAGGTGTGGGGTACGAAGGGCTGCCTTACTGAAACGATCGATAAATGCCCTGAGTGGTTCACCTTGTTCCTGCTTGATGCCCATTGAGGGATATTGTAGTAGTTTGATGTGGGCGGCTGCCAGCGAAATGGGTTGAGAACATATGGGAAAGAGCGTCAAAGCTGTTGATCTGCTAGCTCCTGTTGCATTTTGGCCTGACCATCTAGGATGGCAGCCAGATCTGAGGTGATGTTAGCGGATCCTGAGAGACCAGCACCAGCTTGCTTGTTAACTCCAGCTCTGCTACGAGTTGAAACCATCTTTGGAGAAAAACGGGTAGTAAGGTGTTGTCTTGTGTCCCACGGTGGGCGCCAATTGTTCCTACAGAGAACAAATAAGATCTATTAGGCACGAGTGTCACCTTACCTATATATCCACTATCTCCTCGGTTGGCTTTTTTCCATCTAGCGGACATCGATCTGGACCTAGGAGGGATTACCTGCAGAAGGGACTCCGAAGCTTAAGTCAACTAAAACTCTCAAAAAGTCAAATCAGGTGATTAAGGGAGTAATGAATGTGTACCTTTAATTTGTGGGGTCCATGCGTATTTATAGATTATTAATTATGTTTGCCTATTCCATGGGCTGGGCCATGGTTTGGGCTATGGGTGGGCCTAGGCCTTGGCCCTTAGTATTGACTGTTGTGGGCTTTGATTTCGTTAAGTCTTATGGAATGGTCTGATCCGGTTACTTCCCTAGTTGGCTTATGTCGTCCTTGTTCGTGTACTGTCCTAGGTTGGCCGTTCTTTTAGCGACCTTTGTTATGGGTTTAGGCCGGTTAGGTCTATGTCGGCCCGAGCCGTGTACCTTAGTTGTTTTCGGCATATATGTGATGATTGTTTGTTGTTACTTATTTGGTTAAGTTGGCCAAGTACGGTACAAGAATGAAGTAGATTGTCGTAATTAACCAAAATCTAAATGATATATTTACAAATCTACATAAATTATACCAATAATAACAATACTTTAATTTAGTTTTTTATTAATATAATATATAATATTTAAACAAAATACTACGGTAACAATAACAAAAAAAAAATGTGTACGCGCAGTTTTCATACAAGTTCCATATATATTACACACCTAGCTTATATCGGGTGTTAGAATATTTTATGAACAATAAAGATAAAGAACATGCTGTCATGAGAAAGTTCTTAAATTTGGGTGATACAATGCTTAGAATTAATTAATATCACTTGCACAAATATATGAAGGATAGTGGCTTATCCATTACAGTTTGTTAATCATCCCTCTTAAGGTACAAGGAATACATAAAAAAGCATTTTTTTTAAAATTGATTGATGTATAGTTAAGAATTGTATGTATTTTTAAATATTAAAATAAATTAATATAACTTTTACTTATTTTATTCAGATCTTATTACAAATAGTTATATGATCAGTTTCTCTTCAGACCCTTGTGAGATATTCTTTGATTCCACGACTTTCAGACCAATTGAAAGTAACTCAGATATATA
>Ga0209589_1013474_pt1 | contig 10651 bp, 5 predicted proteins | sample CowpeawhiteBW_FD_187525 | JGI IMG/M metagenome (GOLD analysis project Ga0209589, IMG submission 187525) | Root nodule microbial communities of legume samples collected from California USA - Cow pea white BW (SPAdes) (version 2) | ecosystem: Host-associated > Plants > Roots > Nodule | place: USA...
CAAAATGCCTAAAATCAATTCATAATCAAATCCCAACAAGTTTGGTGGTGAAAAACGTTCGAAACTCACCTAGATAAAGTCGAAATGGGGGTCACCGGTGGAAAACGCTCGCGGAAACAGTGAAACATCGTAAGGTTTCTGCGTTTCGCGTAGAGATAAGTAAAACTTAACGTCGGTGGTGAAGGAGTTCGACATTAAGTGACGTCGGGGGAACAACAGTCTGACGTCCTTTTTTAAATGACGTCGGGGTTTTTTGGGCAGACGTTAAATTACGTCTGATCTGGAATGGACAGACGTTAAATTACGTCTGACCTGGAATAGACAGACGTTAAAAAAGTTCGATAATTTACAAAAATGCCACCGGTCATTTTTAACGTTGGACTTTTTTTGGACAGACGTTATAGGGGTGACGTTATAACGCTTTTTTGTGTTAGTGTCTTGAGGAACATGAGTAACACCTTCGGATTGTCTTGCAAATCTTGAAAGAAAAGAAATTGTATGCTAAATTGTCTAAGTGTGAATTCTGGTTAGAGGAAGTAAAATTCTTAGGACATGTGATTTCCAATAAAGGAGTGTCAGTGGATCCGGCCAAAGTAGAAGCAGTTTTACAATGGGAACCACAAAAAATAATGACTGAGATTCGCAATTTTCTCGGTTTGGCAGGATATTATAGAAGATTCATTGAGGGATTTTCTAAAATAGCTACGCCTTTAACCCAACTCACCAAAAAGGGCCAAGCTTTTGTGTGGACAGAAAAATGTGAGAATAATTTTCAAGAACTTAAGAAAAGATTAACCACTTCTCCTGTTTTAGCATTACCTGATCCTACTAGGCACTTTGTTATATTTTGTGATGCTTCCAAAATAGGATTAGGTTGTGTTCTTATGCAAGATAGAAGGGTAGTGGCATATGCTTCTAGACAATTAAGAACACATGAGGAAAATTACCCAACCCATGATTTGGAACTAGCTGTCATTGTTTTTGCACTTAAGATATGGAGACATTATGTTCATGGTGAAAAGTTTGAAGTTTTTAGTGATCATAAGAGTCTCAAATACTTGTTTGATCAAAAGGAATTAAATATGAGACAAAGAAGATGGATGGAATTTCTGAAAGATTATGATTTTGAATTACAGTACCATCTAGGAAAGGCAAATATAGTGACAAATGATTTAAGCAAAAAATCTTTACATATCTCCTCACTAATGATTCATGAGATGAATTTGTTAGAAAAATTTAGAGAGATGAATCTGTCGGTCACCCTAAGCCATGATAAAATGCAATTAAACTCCATTCAGATCACTAACAATTTACAAAAACAAATCCATGAGACATAGGAAAGTGATGAATTCATTCAAAAGAAAAAGATATTGATAGGACAAAAGGATGGAGAGAATTTTGGCATAGATAAAATCGGAACTTTGATATTCACTAGTGCATTTTACGCTTTTTAACTCAGACTTTATGCCTCGGTCATAGTGGAAACGAGGCATATAAACACGCAGTGATAGTTTTGTAATTTATGCAACATTTTATGTCCCGGTTACTAGTTGACCCGAGGCAGAAACTGGTCTTATGCCTCGGTTCTAAGGGACCCGAGGCCTAAAGCCACTCCAAAATTTCCCTCCTCCCGCCACTTGGATTTTTAAATTTAAAACAAAAGTTTTATGCACCGATTGATAGTGACCCGAGGCAGTAAGGCCTTATATGCCTCGGTTGTTTGAACCCGAAGCAGTATAACTGGTTAAAATGGCCAGCCTTAGGCCCAAATCCCATTCTTCAATCCTTTGCAGGAAACCCTAGTTGCAGACGAACATGACCCCCATCTTTGTAGGAAATCCTTTCTTCTTCATCCTTCATGCGAGAACGTCACCTCCACCAAGAACTACCGTAGACGAACCTTCCTACCGCCAACCAAAGCTGCCGCTGGAGCAATCGTCAGAATTGGCGACATCACTGGTGTTGTCAGCACTTTCCATCTTCTTCTTCACGCTAGAGTTGGACGACTTCTTCCTTGAACGATTAGCCTCCATGCCGCAATCGCACTACGTCGCACCGTGGCAGCCGCACCACACCACTGTTCCCGGAGACAACATCGGCAACACCATTTTGGGGGTTTTTCGCTCCATCTTCTTCTCCAAATGCGTAGCCACCGACCTTTCAACCCCCCTCATTGTTTTTGTTCTTGTTTTTTTTAATAGTTATTTGTCTTTGTTCTTCTTTTACAGAGGAGAAGAAAGGAGGAGAATATTGGGACTGCTAGATATAGCTCTATGTATTGGCACAAAGTAATTGGTAAAGATGAATATGTGATGGTTTGATAGCCTTTGTTTTGGTGATTTTGTGTAGGTGATTGAGATTGGGTGGTGGGGTTTGTGAAGAACCATAATCGGTGATGGAAGGATGCATTTATGAAGTGTTTCATGATGTTGGAAAGATTAATCTTTCTGCAAATGGAAGATGGGGTTGGGTCGTGGATTGGTTCCAAAATGCCATTGTTGGGGATGATAGAGGATTGAAGAGAATTCCAAAACCCCATTCAATTGTGTCATTTCTGATTTTTTTTTTTTAATTTTGAATGTCTTAGGCCTCGGTTCCATCATAACCAAGGCAGTACTATAAAGATACGGCTTCAGTTCTCAGTAGAACCGGGGCATAAAATGGGTTTCTGTCTCGGGTAACACCCGAGGCCAAAAGCTAACCCTTTTTGGCCTCGATCTTATATGCTTCGGCTCTAAAATCGGTGCAGAATAGAAAAAATAACCGCGACCAAATACCCTTCTTGCACTGGTGATTTAAAGACAGGATGTGTGTACCCAATAATGAGGAAATTTAGGAAATGATTATAGAATAAACACATAAAAGCAATTTAAGCATACATCCGGGCACAACAAAAATGTATCAAGATCTCAAGAAAATGTTTTGGTGGCCCAAAATGTAAAAGAAAGTGGCACAATATGTAGCAAAATGTCTAGTTTGTCAAAAAGCTAAAATAGAACACCAAAAGCCAGCAAGAGTGCTACAATCCTTAGATATACCTGAATGGAAATGGGATAGTATAGCAATGGATTTTGTAGTTGGCCTCCCATGAACCATTCAAAAATTTGATTCCATATGGGTTATCGTGGATAGGTTAACAAAGTCTGCTCATTTCTTACCCATTAACATTAGGTATTCATTGGAAAAATTGACCGAATTATACATAAAAGAAATTGTCAGGTTACATGGAATTCCAATAAGTATTATATCTGATACGGACCCTAAATTTACTTCAAAATATTGGGGAAGTTTACATCAAGCCTTAGGTACCAAGCTTCACCTTAGCTCAGCTTATCATCCCCAAACTGATGGACAATCTGAAAGAACCATTCAATCTTTGGAAGATTTGCTGAGAGCTTGTGTGTTAGAAAATTCTGATAGTTGGGATCAATGCTTACCTTTGATTGAGTTCACCTATAACAATAGTTTCCATTCCAGCATAGGTATGGCACCCTATGAGGCATTATATGGAAAGAAATGTAGAACACCTTTAGTATTAGGTCCTGACATGATTCAACAAACAACAGAGAAAATCAAAATGATCAGGGACAAATTGAGAGCAACTCAAAGTAGACAGAAAAGTTATGCTGACAAGAAAAGACGACCTCTTGAATTTCAAGAAGGTGATCATGTATTCTTGAAAGTAACACCAACCACTAGAATTGGTAGAGTGATGAAATCAAAAAAACTCACTCCCCGATTTATTGGCCCTTACCAAATTCTTAGAAAAATAGGTCATGTTACTTATCAAATTTGCTTACCTTCGTTCCTTTCCAACCTTCATAATGCCTTTCATGAGTCTCAATTAAGAAAATATATTTCTGATCCAACCCATGTGATAACACCTGATACAGTATAATTAAAGAATAACCTTACATTTGATGCAATACCTGTACAAATTATGGACAAGAAGGTCAAAGAATTGAGAGGCAGACAAATCCCTCTAGTGAAGGTCATGTGGAATGAAGCTAATGGAGATATTACATGGGAATTAGAAGAGAAAATAACAAACCTTTACTCTTATTTATTTCAAAAATAAATAAATAATTTCGAGGACGAAATTTCTTTTAGTAGGGGAGAATTGTAACATCCATAAATCAATAAATAATGTATTACTTTATAAGCATTTTATTATATATTATTATTAGTATTATTACAAATATATATATATATATATATATATATATATATATATATAATATACATATTATTATTATAATAAATTATGAACATATGAATGTAAAGATTATAAATATCCAAAATATACAAATAATCGATGATTTTATAAGAAATATATTAAATATTTTAGAATGTTAATAAAATAAAATATTTTTATAAAAGAAGAAACGTAAAATAAATTTGTTAAGTTACATAAGTATGTATATATATATAAAGGATAAACTTACATATTGTTAGGTAAAATGGACATATTGTTAGGTTATAAAAAAGAGAGAGAGAGGAAAAGAGAAAAGAGAAACCCTTCATAATTATCTATTCATTACTCCACGTAATGGAATGAGATCAGATGCTAATAAATGCACATGAAATTACAGGTTTAAAAAAATGAGAACTTAATCCATAACAAACCACGGTAACTAGAATTTGAAAGAAGAAAACATAATTGAATGGAGACAGTAAGATCAAAATAGCAAAATAGGAGTGGTGGTAGTGAAACGAAATAGGAATGGTATGTATATTTATCTCGAGTTATGTACTGATCCTTTTTATTTATTTATATATATTTTTTAATTATGCATTGATCCTATTTATTTATTTATATAATTATATGGTTTAAATATTGAAATAAAATTTATGATAAATAAAGATTTGATTATTGTAGTTGGAGGTATGACCTTGGGGATTTAAACGAGTTAGTATTAATCAAGATGAGATGTTCTTGAGTTACTTTGTTGGCCATTAGCTCATTTATGCTAACTAGTCACTACAAAATTAATCAATATCTTTATAAAAGTATAATAAAAATCTAGTTTTATGGATTTGGGAGAATTTTCATTTCATTTCATTTTATTATGATATGTTGTATTTTTTATGTGATATTTGTCACTTCCCTATTTTATGATTTTATGTGAAAAACAAAATTTTATAACCTTATCATAGATGGCTGCTCCCAACATGCTTGATCCCTTCTTTGACAACATTGTGACTGTTTTCCCTGGAAATGCATGGCAAACAAATGCAGTGAATAATTCTGTAACATTTCATGGAACGAGAAACTCTACTATTACTTTTCTCTCTGCTCCAAACGCGTCAATTATCATTGAAGGACAAATTGGAGTTACCTTCTATTTACCCCCAACAGTCCAAGTGAACCCTATCCATAACCTTTTCCCTCCACCTGTTTGAAAGCCAGTATATGAGGGAAAAACTGTATATAAATAAAAAAAAATTTCTCTTGTAATTTAGGAAATATAAGATGTACTAAACGATGTAGATATAAGATGCATACAGTACTGTATATATATATATATGTGTGTGTGTGTGTGAATATTTTATGTATAATTTTGCCTTTAAATTTTATAAATATATTATAGAAAATAATAATAATAATTAAATAAAAAAATTGTCGTAACATTTTCCCTTCTCTGCTTCAAGAATCCGTGGGGGAACAACACACAAATTTTATCACCAAAGAAGGAAGGATGTTGTTTTGGTCATGCAATGGATGCAAAACTTTTCCTATTTGTTCAATGATGAAAGATAGAGAGACCTTGGTTCGACAGATGATGTATGATGCGCCTAGAGAAAAGGTGTAGGCAAATGTGTAATGGAAGAGAAAAATGTTACTTAATCTTGGAAGATGAATAGATTCTTTAATGCAATATTTATTAAAATTTTATCGATATGTTTAAGTTTAGTTGGTTTAGAGTGGTTTCCCCACTCTAATATTTTTACTTTATTTTGAGACACCAAAAAGTCAGTGAAACTGACTTTAATGGAGTCCACTTTTTCCTGCACGCAAATTAGTGGAAGCTATTAACTTGCTTTCTTGCGGTGAATGATATTAAAGGCGACAGCAATAAGAACAAATAAATAAAAAGAAAGATGAAGAGGTAAAAGTAATAAAACAAAGAAAAAAAAAATATACAAAAGATAATATTTTCTAACTGGATTTGAAATACTTACTCAATGTTCAAAACATTGTGACAAAGAATAGTCATTAGTTTAATTTTTTTTTTCAAATGTGAACTCATTCCACGTAGAGAAGATATTGTATTAAAGAACTAATACATAACAATGCATTAGGAATAGTCAAAACCAAATTTTACAATTGAACTTCTTCCTCTACAATCCTAATTGAAGAGAGAACATCAATAAACAAAAGTGAACCAAAACTATATATATATAATGATTGAAAAATCAAACATTCGAAGAATCAGACATTGGAAAAGTAAGTGACAACACACCAAAATGAAAGATGTACCAAGAAAAAAAAAACATGCAAATTCTACTTACATGAAAAAGGTTTTGAATTTTTATAAATGTGAAGATATTAAACACATCTATGTTATGTGAATACTATTTATAAAATGTAAAGAACAACTGCCAGATGAAAACAAAAAGGTTTCAAATAAATGAGCCTTGATAGAAAGTGCATCTCTGTGAAAAGAACATGCTCAATACAACCATTTGTTCACAGATTTCATATTCTTAGAACAAGAGAGAGAGAAATTTTAACATAGATAGAGATGAAAGAAAAGGTTTTCTGTCAAATATTCTTTCACCATACCACTGCTTTCTCCAATTTTCTAAAAAAATAAGAAGAATCAAACATAGTGATATACCTTGAACAAGAATGCACTGCAAACGAAACTATGTTGGAATTACTATTTTCTTAATCTCATTAAACCTATTCTCTATTCCAAACCTACTCTCTCTTCTATGTTAAACCAATGCCCCAATACCAATGTATGACTTGCAGTACACAGGCTTTAGAATCCTATATCACGTGACATGATTTTGTCTTATGTATTTTATGTTACCGTTAAATCTTTAAAACAAATAGAGAAGAAACATACCATGAAACAAATTTTAAAATATGATTTATTTATCTTCATTTATAAATAAGGATAATGATAAAATAAGATTACTTTATAAAACGCGTTTCCGATAGTCATTCTGAATAAATACGAATTCCAAGTGAAGCAACTGAATTTCAGTTGAGCTTATTAGTTCAGAAAAGTGACAAAATAAAAGAGTTTTGAACGAAAACAAAATTCATTAAAAATGTAAATATAAACAAAAAAGAAATGTAAATATATGTCAAATGATGGTTAAAAGAAAATGACACTATAAATAAAAAACAAATAATTATTAGGTGGAGCACTAAACGAAAAATTTTTTGTCCCTAAAGATATTGGATAATCCAAATATAGATTAGTCATACACAATACTTCTTAAGTTTGTTAAAGCCTATGGAGTGAAATATATAATAATATATTTCTAATAAAGAAGAAAAATATTTTATTAAATTTGCTTATATTTAAATAAAAATGGTGAAAATGTTATACCCATGAGACTTGCTTTAGAATAAATCTCTCTTAGTTGAACGTGATACCCAAATACTCATATTATATATTTTATAATTAATTTATTACTTGTTTTTAATACTTTTTGAAAAATTATCAAAAAGAATGGTAAATAACTAAATCAAAACTAACTATCCAGGTAAACAAAATTTAATCTAAACTAATTCACTGTTAAAAGAAAAACAAATTAAAGGTCAAAAATATTCTTTTGAAACTGCAGAATATTATAAACATTTAAAGGGGTAACAATTATTCTTTTTATCAGAACAATTTTAGTTAAAAAGTAGATTTCTTTTAACAGTACCTTCTAAATTAAATATTTTAATTTTAGGTCTTTTTACCTATAGATGAATATTAGTGTATTTATTATTATTATTTTATATTTGATGATACGTACAACAGTCAAGAAAAATAATAATCATAAATTATATAAAAATATTATATTTATAAAACATTCTAACTATAAAATAAAATTTGTGTAAAAATATAAAAGAAATGAAGCAAATAATATTAATATAGATATTCAAACTCACCTTTGAAATGTATAAATTTTCCATACGCATTGACCTAATAAAACTATTTATTACGAACAACTTCTCTAATCAATTCAATTTTACATATTTCGAATAATATATTATAAGGTTATGGAAAATAGCAACACTAAATCGTATTAAATAAAAATCTACATCACTAACATGTGGCCAAGAAAAATGATAATAAATTCTCAAATTGTAACTATTAGAAATATTTAGAATATATACATGACTTTTTAGTGAACATCTAACTAGTTAAATGAAATAAAATACAACCATAAACAGTAATAAAATTAAAAATTTCCACTAAAATACAATACAAAAAAGTAATCCTTGTATACAAAAACAAAAAGGAAAATTTTGTTGCAATTTGAAAGAAATTAAAAAAAAGGGAAGAGTTGTCAGATTGAGTCTTGACACAAGTGTCTCTCTACCAGATCAGTTCAGCATTATATATCTCAGGTTTTGATTTTATTTTAGATGTTTGTATTTCTCATATGAAACTGGGATATGTTTAGCACGACTGCTGCAAGAGAAATCTGAACTAAGTTTATTGCCATAACCTCATCTATCATATGCAGCATATCATATCTTCACTTTCTTTATGTCTTGTTGGTTGCAGAAGTCACACTATAAGAGTAAACCTAAACCTAGTTCAGATATCTTCTTGAAGAGTGGTGCTAAACATATCATATTCAAAAAAACAAACATCTAAAATAAAAAGAAAATTTGATATTTATAATACTAAACTGACCTAGTCAAGGACACTTGTGTCAGGATTTTATTTGACAGTTTTTCACTTTCTTTATGTCTTGTTGATGTATCGTAGGTTGAAAAAAAATTCTTCACAGTGAAAAACCAACAAAACAAAGATTGGAGGTTGCAGGGATCTTAAGTTTTGTTCCTTTCATTGCTTCTGTGTGTATTGAGTTTTCATCCGGAATATAGCTCCTCAGTTTCCTATACATCATTTCCGATCACTTTAAATGATATTAAAGACAACAACAACAAAGAAAAATAAAATAAAAAGAAAGATGAAGTGGTGAAAGTAATAAAACAAAGAAAAAAATACACAAGATAATATTTTCTAACTGGACATGAAATACTTACTCAATGTTCAAAGCATTGTCAAAAAAAACAGCCATCTATTTAATTTTTCTTCAAATGTGAACTTATTCCACACAGAAGATATTGTATTAACGAACTAATACATAACAGTGCATTACGAATAGCCAACACCATATCTTACAACTGAGCTTCTTCCTTTACAATCACAATTGAAGAGAGAACATCAATAGACAAAAGTGAACCAAAGATAAATAAATAAATAAATAAATATATATATATATATATATATATATATATATATATATATATATATATATATATAAAATGATTGAAGAATCAAATATTGGAAAAGTGACAACACACCAAAATGAAAGATGTACAAGAAAAAAAATATGCAAACTCTACCTACATGAAAAAGTGTTGAATTTCTACAAATGTGAAGATATTAAACACATCTATATTATGTGAATAGTGTTTATAAAATGTAAAGAAGAATTAAGACATGGAGAAAAATAATAGCTTTCAAGTGAAAAGAACTTCCTCAATACAAATGGGAATGAAGTGAAGCATATTCACAAATTTCATGTTCTTAGAATAAAAAGAGAGAAAAGTTTTAACATAGATCACAAATTTCATGTTCTTAGAACAAAAAAGAGAAAAGTTTTAACATAGATATGCATGAAAGAAAAGGTTTTCTGTCAAACATATTCATGCGAGAATTAAAGATAGATAACTTACCTTCAAGAAGAACACATGCGCAGCTGCACAGTGAGAGATTTCTCTTCTCTTTAGGTTAGATATGACTTTTTGATAAATGAGTTGGCTAATTTAAAGGAATCAAATACAATCTCTGTTTTTTGGCTTTCCGATTAAAAATAATTCACCGTTCGTAGTGCCAATAGGAATGTCTGGCATATCACAGATTTTAAGATACGGATTTAACGCGACTCTTATTTTTTTTAATACTATTTTATACTTTATGTTACAGCTGTATTATATTATTTTTGTTTCATATTATTTTTTTTTTATTTTTTTTTAAATTATTAATTTACTACTTCTAGAAACTTAATAATATTAAAATAATATTTTAATAATATCTTAAATATATAAAATTCAACAATTTCTTCTATTATTTTCTTTTCTTTTATTGCTGTACATAGAGTCTGTATGTTTTCTTTTTTTTTCTAAAATTAATACATTTTCTTAATTATTATTATTATTCACTTTTACTTATTAATGTTCTGACTTGAACTAAGTTGAAGAAGAAGAAGCTCAATTATAAAATATTGTTTTGACTATTTGTAATGTATTGATTTATATTCACTCGAATATAATACATTGTTTATTTTTATTTTTTTTATACAAATTTTATTTTATTGTTAGAATGTTTTATAAATAAATTATATATATATATATATATATATATATATATATATATATAAATATATTTTAATAAATATTTTT
>Ga0209589_1013478_pt1 | contig 10648 bp, 7 predicted proteins | sample CowpeawhiteBW_FD_187525 | JGI IMG/M metagenome (GOLD analysis project Ga0209589, IMG submission 187525) | Root nodule microbial communities of legume samples collected from California USA - Cow pea white BW (SPAdes) (version 2) | ecosystem: Host-associated > Plants > Roots > Nodule | place: USA...
GTTAAAGTTGATAATGTCTATGGGTTGGTTGATATCAATCATAAATCAAAGCTTCAAACAAATGAGCCATTTGTATTAGCTGGACAAGCTCAACAAGTCTATTATACAAAATATCCTCAAAGTGGGAGTAAAAATACTAGTGATTGGTGGGCAGCTTGCAAGGTTAGAGCAAAATTGTTTATAGTTGAGACGATGAATAATGAAGAAGATTTTTCAAATGAGCAAATTGCTATTGATTATTTTCAAGATGAAGAGTCCACGAGAATGAGTACTATTCTTATTGACAATGAGATCATACAACTATTTGACGCACATGCTCCAATGGAAGAAGTAAATATGGATGATATATAAAGTTCAATTGAAAATGTAAATCATGATGAGGTAAACAATGAACACAATGAGGATGATGGGTTCATGGATGAAGATGAGAAGTTAGATGATTTATATGATTCAAATATGGAGTTAGATGAATCTGATGAAGAATGGTTATGATTGATACTTTTCCATTTCATTACCTTAATATTCTTCCTAGTAATTTAGATTATGGAACTTGCTCTATTTCTTTTATCAATTTCAAGCCTTGTAAGAAGATTGTGGAATTATACTCTTTCATTAGTCATTGTCAATTTCGACATTTATTTTATTACGTTACACTTGACTTTGATTATGGATTGCTTTTATCCTCTCTTTTTTCCATTCACAATTTTAACCCGAATTTGGAGCACTTGTTAGTTACCTAAATTTAAAGCTTCATTTTGAGTAGTGAGAAAAGTGAAATAGATAAACTAAGACATGTTTGGGATATACATTCTGTTATGATTTATTTAGGAATGGTAAGCTTGGATTTGAAAGAGGTACGAAAGAATTTCCAATTAAACCAGTTTGGTGAAAGAGAAAAAAATAGATGATAGATAAAAATATCCGATGAATCTATCTCTATTCAATTTCACTTTTTTTAAATGATCTAGTCATTTTTTTCACACTTTTTTCACATTCTCTTGCACATTTATTTACTCTATTCTTTATTTATTTTCATTCATGTTATTCTGCACCTATTTTTTCTTCTTATCAATAACTTTGTTTTCACTTTTTCTTATTTACTTCAATTCACTTTATTCCTTTTTTTCCCGTTTCTTTCCTTTTAATCAACCAAATGTGTAAATTTTCCTGCTAGATGGAATATAGGACCATGTTGTTTGAATAAATTTGATAGGTAAAAAATATATAGATAGTTTTATATCTATAAACCTCTTAACTAAATAAACAAAAAGAGTTGTTACTAATCTAGAAATGAATATGATACTTAAATAACTAAATAAACAAAAACTTGGTAATTATTCTTTATTAATTATATATAAATGAACATGATAGTTAAAAGAGACCTGTGTATGAAAGTATGAAATTTTATCCTTTAGCTCTGCAGTGATTTGGTTTGTTTTTTTATAAATGAGATTATCTCTTGTGTGATTTGATGTTTAGATTTTAGTTAAAATAATTCAGAAATGTTGTTTTACTTCCAATAGAAATAGAACAGCAAGGAGTGTACATGTTTTTAAAGTTATATAGTGATATCATTCAATCTTGAATTGATTATTTTGATTTGAAAGTTTATCCAGATTATTTGACACTTTGATAAGTATATGATCCTCTTATAGAAGTCCTATTTCTAGTGCTCAAGATGTACGTACAATGAATACTATACTATTATTATTTATGATTGGCCTAGTGTTTAATATGTTCAGAACCTCAACTTTTGCTAGAACATGCCATTTAATACTAGTCAAAATCTTGTTGATGCTCTCTTGTTTGATCAGAGGCAACAGTGTCAACTAAATAATCATAAACCTGTTAGATATGTAGGAGATTCATCTACCAATAGAATTTAAAAAATATTGCCATTTATTAGAAAAAAGCAAACCTAACCTTGTATTCAGACTACTCTACTTTGCAATAACCCTTATTGGATCCTTTGACCTGGATATTAGAAGCAACAAAATTTACTAAATTTGTTAACAATTTACTAAATTTGTCAAAATTACTCATGAAAATGGTTCTCTATTATGCTTCTTATGTATATAGACTTAATAAGGCAAGTTGGTAATGAACTCATGGTGATTTTATTTAATCATTAAGTTAACAATAAAAATTTATTTTATATATTCAATAAGAAGTATATAAGTTTTCAAGCTAGGTGGATCAATTATTTAGCTATAAATAATGTCATAATTATATTTCCATGACAGGAACTAAAATGACTATTCGAGGAAGAGGTAGAGGTCAAGGCAGTCACACCCTAAGTCAACTTAAGCCTATTCAATGTCATGTTGGTCCTTCAGAACTAGATCCTATTTTGCAATCACCAGGTATAATTGTTGAAAGCACTCTAAATTTTTGTATGTATTTAAGCAAATCTAACTACCATTTATATGTAAAAAGAATCAAATTTGTTATGTATTTAACAACATTTATCTTCATGAAAAACAAATGACAATTCATTTTGTTTAGATTAAGAGAAAAAAAGAAGAAAGAAGGCAATAAATTAGCTTTGTCAACAATTTATAGTTTCAATGTTTTTTTTAGGTGCTACTTCAATTTATGGTAATCAATCACCACCTACCACCCCAGTGTTTAATGGTGGTCAATCAAATGTCAATCCAACATCTAATGATGTACCTACTCAAGATCCTTCAAGTGTATATTCTCATAATGAAGTTGATAGGAGACTTGTCATATCTGTACAAAAAGTTAGCAGACCATAAGTACATCCAATCAAATATTCAATTCAATGTTGCTAATTTTTTGTTTGTAAAATGATTATTTGAACATGCAGAAGAAGGTTTGTTCCTGATTCTGTGACTCGAGATATCATATTTGAAGTATTGATGAGAATGCCTAATCCAGCTGAGAAATGGAAAACTTATTCTGCCGATATGAAGGAAATCTTATTCAATGATTATAAGGCAAGTTATTATAATCTTTTATGGGAATCAAATCGCAAGCACAATATCAATCAAGATCAATAATATTGATCCTAATCATTAACAAATCAGAGCACAAAATCAATCCCAATTAATAAGATTGATTCTTACCTTTTGAAGAGATATTATTTCTAATTATTAGAATTATATCACTAATTTATCTATCAGGAACAAAGGGTAGGAAATAATTGAGTTTTTGGGATCATGAAAAGGAGTGTGATAATTAATAACAAATTGGGCTCTTTCTTCTTTTTTCCTTTTATTTTTCTTTTTTCCATCTCTCTTTTTTTTCTGAAATTAAAGTTTGAAAAATCTTTGAAGAAAATTTTGTTTCACATTATTTATTTATTTAGTTTTAAATAAATGTATTCACCCGGACGAAATTAGGTGTTAACAATATATCAATAAATAGTTAAAAGACAAAATTACTAAGATTTTGTTATAATTTAATAATAAAAGTACTCTTAGAAGAGAATAAAGTAAAGAGATGCAAGAAAAGTCATAGAGAGGTAAAAGAAGTCACAGAAAAATAAAAGAAAAAAAATAGAATCGAGATAAATTATAAGAGAATAAAGAAAACTAATAATTTTCTCCCTCGAAAACAAAATTATAATTTACCAAAAAAAGTTTTAACTCATTAATTATCACTTTTAATACCAACAAAACTTAACATACACTAATAATAATTTAATTATAAATTTATATTTTTATTCTCAAACATAATTTTATAATTAATTTAATAGAGGTTTATTAGTACTAAAAAGTTCGTTTGAGACCTTTTTTTTCTTAAACATAATTTTGTAATTAATTTAATAGAGAAATATCAGTAGTAAAAGAAAAATTTAGACCTTATTTTTTTTGAGACTTAAAGTGAATGTTTTACTTGCTTTATCCTTATAATAGTTATAGTATATCTTACCATACTAAAATTGTTATTAAGTAATGGGAAGCAGTTAAGTTGTTAAGTTGAAATATGTCATGGACATATTTTTAGTGTTTTGTTTAATAATATTTATAATATATCTTACCATACTAAAATTGTTATTAAGTAATGGGAAGCACTTAAGTTTTATGTAAATCTTATCGTGAAAAAAGTTGAATTTGAAATATTAATAATTATTTTTTTTATCAAATTAATGAAATTAAAAGGATATATTTGTGATGATTTTTCTTAAGTTAAGGCTTATGCCTTTATCTTCAAATAAAATATGTATTATTTCTTCTTTGATTATTATAGGATTTGAAGTTGAGATATGTGGTATGTTAGACTAGGTTATGTAAATTTAAATTCTGTTAGATGAAAGAGGTCTCTTAATTTTATTGTTAAATCTTCATTGATTTAAGGCAAAACTGTGAAATTAAAGGATCCAAAATGTATAACTATATAAATATATTTTTGAGAAATTAACATGTGAGTGTTGTATTAGATGATGTAGATGTAGTTTTAATATTTTGGGTCTGCTGATTTATTTTGTATTGGCAATGAAGGACAATTTATCATATTTGGTGATTTAACTAATGTGTATAGGTGAATATGAGTGTGATTTACCGTGTTTTGGCATAGAAAGAAACTTTTTGCAAAGTTAATAATGACATAACTTAAAATGGGTTGGCATTTGAGTTGTGTTGTTTTTGGTGAAAATTTAAAATGGGTTGGAATTATATTATTTTTATATAATAAAGTTAGCAATATTTATGGTGAAAATTTATATATTGCATGTCATATTCTAAAATAGAATTCCTTATTACGGTGGTGGTGGTAGTGATAAATCAAAATGATAAATCACACGATGAAAAATTTTGCACATAAAAGTATGAAAGATCTAGGATGGAAAGATTTGATAAATTTATATTTGATATATGGAAACACCAAAAAAAAATTATGTTTTTCTAACAAGTATAAATATGTGAACTAAAAGCCTAAAATTTAGAAAAATGCCTCAAAATACTAAAAAGATAAAAAATTAGTAAACAAACATTTTTCATATTTTGACCCCCAAATCCCTTGGAGTATTGGTTAATGAATTCCTTTCCTCATTTCAAACAACTTTCTTTTGTAATGCATCTCAATCTGAGGTCTCTATCAAAAGTACAATGATTGAAGTTTTTCTTCACCAAATTGTTGTATGTAAAATCTATTACTATTATATCAAGTGTGATGACTCTATTATTAAATATACACAGAAGTAAGTTATCACAAAAGTTATTGGGTCAAAAATAATTTTTTTGCTATTTTTAATGATATTTACAAAATCGGATGAATAGTAAAAATAAAAATAAAAATACAACAAAACATATAGTTGTCTTACCTATAAATAAATTGGTGAAAACAAATATTACACCAATAAACAAATTTAATGGAGACATTCGTGCATTTGGCGTGAGATCTTCAAAAGAATCACGATTTTAATTTCGAAAGTACAATGGATATATAAAATATCTATCTCAATGATGTATTTGGACTCCAAAAACTCCTATTCAATTGAAAAAAAGTGTCCACCACCACGAAACACCTACAATCACCTATTCATACCACAAAAATGGTCTCCAAAATGGTTACCAATACCTATGTAGTTGCTACCGGAGAAAGAAAATAAGATGAGAGGAAGAAATTAATCTTGAGGAAGAAGAAAGCTAAGAGCCTTAATTTAAATAGTTTTACACCAAATCCCAAATAGTTCGATACAGGTTCTACTTATTTACAAAAGTGAGACTGTACATTTTCTTCTTTATGTTCTTATGAGTTTGAGGTAAATTGCGTAGCATGAAAGACTAGTTTTGCATTAATGGTTGTATTCTATACTGCATAATTTAGAGAAACTTAATTTGATTTCAAGGACAACATTGAATATCAATGACCAAGTTGTTGGATGCATAATTTATTCGAGAAATCCACTGTATCATATGACTTGCAAACATTGTATTGGTTAAAAAAGCAAGTACAATGTGATACAAGTGCACTAACTACATGAATATCAACAAGGCCTATCCTAAGGATCTATAACCATTATCTAGTATTGAAAAATTCATTCATGATACAACGAGACACATACAATCTCAAGCTTCTTAGATATGCCTATTTTTACTACAACCAATTTTTTTGCCCCCACGAGATAGAGAAAAAACTGCCTTTATATATCATAAGTCAACCAACTATTGTTATAAAATTAAGTATATTTTGGTCTCAAGAACCTAATAACACATAGCATAGATTGATGGATAAAGCTTTTAAGAACCAAATCAAAAGCAACATGGAATTGTATATTAACGATATGATCATAAAGTCTTGACTCATGTCAATAACACGTGGTTGATTTTAAAGAAGTTTTTGAAGCATTGCAAAGGTATAGTCACAAACTTACAAATAGGACCCAAAAATGGTGAGAAAATATTTATGGAAATCAAAGCATTTATCGCCTCTCGACCCGTTCATGATTTAGGATTCGACAATTTGTAATACTAATTTACTTATGAAATAAATTACATAAAAAAATATTTATATTATGTCTGTTCATGGTCCCTTCAAGAAAAATATGAACGAGTTATTTCTGGAAGAAAACTTCTCACCGCCACAGTATTATCGTTGATATTAATTTTTAGCCAAATGAACAAGAAAAAAATCCTAAAAAAAAAAAAACTAGTCCCAATACTATTCTTCTGTGTTACATTTCAACCGAATTCGAACCATGTGCCTATGAACAAAAACAACTCTAATTGTGGTCGAAATATTTTGTTACCACACCATCTGATATTTTTCCTCCTAAGACATATCATTGTCTGAACCCTCCTATTCTTTGACAGGACAAACTCCAAATTTTCTCTACCAGCAAAATCATGGCCCCACTTCTTCCTAGAGAAAAAAAAAACTATGAAGTCAACTGCTAAAGCTATCTGACATGCAATGATTACTACTGATTCCCCAGTTTCTTTAGTTTGGTCTAAAACAGTGATTCATGTTGTGCACTAACTTGAGCAAAAGGGTATTGGACGACCAGCGTCACTGATGTTTGGGGAGAACAAAGTAGTAGAATGTTGGTCTCGAAGGCGTAGGAAACGAAACATTGCAGCTCCTGCCACAGCTCCAACACTGGGGGCTACCATGTATATCCATATGTTCTTAAACTTCCATGACAGAATTGCTGGACCTAATGATCTTGCAGGATTCATGGATCCACCTGAGACTGGTCTGCAACCAATAACCAAGACTTTGACATTACAAAATAAGACTATGTTAGCATTTTCTTTTACTCTGATAGACTAGAGATATATGTCTGAGTTGTTCATATAGGATATTTGACATATTTTAAGATTGTTTACTATAGTAGAACCACATTGTAAATGCCGTTACGACAGCAAAACATACTTGATTGTGATTAAATCGAACACCAAGACAAACCAATTTTGATATTATTGTTGGAACTCTTTTATTGGGAATTAACTTCTAAGATATAAGTTGTTCATACAAAAGATACGATATTACTTTCAACATAAAACCAAAATATTTTATATTTATAAACTTATTTTTCTTATATATCACTAAATTTTTTTTTTATTTCTATAAAATATGAAATTTCTAACTCATACTTTTCTGATATATTACATTTTGTAACAAAGAAATGATTATTTTCACACTATGATTATTTTCACATTAGAGTAAAAAAGTTATTACACAGCACCTAAAAATTATTGTTTGAAGTATCATACCATACCATGGAAGTAATTTATAGAAAGCAGTTTAACAACCACCAAAGAAAAAGGTAAGTATCTCTCTAAAATAAGTTTATCAACCAGCAACAACGAAAATCGTATCCTACTGATTGAATTGAAGCTAACTACAAGGATCACATAATTTTATTTCATGTCCTTGCTGGTCACACTACCATCTTAATTTGTCTAAAATTACCAATATCTAAAAGTAAGTTAAAAGAAAGAAAAAAAAAAAAAAAACTAATTTGAGCAAGCATTTTTATTGAAAAGAAAAAGGTATGTCCGCAGTAGGTACCCTGTGATTAGCACACCAAGGCCAATTGCTATACCAGCAACAAAGCCAGATAAATGGCCCACCTGCAGAGTGTTCCAAGTTTTAATTAGGCAGTTGCATGTTTAAGAAAGTTAATTAGGTGTGTGTTGCTTAGTCCTTACTGACTGAGATTGAGATGTCAAAGCTGCAACGAGGAACATGATGATGAAAGTTGCAATAAGCTCCACCCAGAAGGCAGAGGTGCACCCTTGGAGTGGCATGGTCATGATAGTATCTGATTTTATGCCGTATGCAAGGCTACCTATGTATGTTGCCGACATAGAACCTACTGTCTGTGCTATTATGTAAACTGGAACCTGTTCAACAAAATAATGGTACGTAGTCACAAACTAATCAATTATACCACCAGAAAATTTTAACAAGGGCTATGCCATCCTATGCTAGCTCTCGTTCTATTATTACTAGCACCTTCAACCATGGAAATTCACCCATTGTAGCAAAGGCTATTGTGATAGCTGGGTTAACGTGCGCACAAGATATTGGCCCTATAGAGAAAATTATCACCACCACTGTTAACCCTGCTGTAGCTGCATACTCCGCAAGGCCCACTGCACCCTTTTGGACTTCTGTGCTTGCACTGATTCCACAAACACAGAACATCAAAATAAAAGTACCCACCAACTCTGCCATTACCTACATAACAAAAACTTGTACTTCTCATTTCACAATATTCGCTTTCTGTTTCGATCATCATGTTTAGATTCTCTTACCCTTCCCTCATTTTCTATCAATAAACTATGCTTGAATAAACTTCTTTATAAATATATAGAAGAAAAATAAATTAACTTTCTCTCATAAGCTTAATCCATTGTACTCTCTTGTTTTTTCTTGTAAGTATTAAGGAAGAAATTTACTTAAACAATGCCTGAATGTAATGAGATAGGTTCTTAATACTCTTACCATGCGAGCATAATTCAGGTCAATTTTGATGGAAAAGAAGTGGAGTGCAGATTTGTTGGCCAAAAGATATATATGTTTTGATGTTGCAGCTCTGTATCCAATCTCCTTGTCGTCCACGGAGAAGCCACTGCTTGACGCATAATTTGAAGAATCAGGTGATGGTTGGTTTTCAAATATGTCTGTCATGATCAAACCTGTTTAGAACACAGCTTGGAGGAACAAAAATACTTCACTTACACTTTTGATGAGACCTCATATATATGGAGAATAAGTTCAAAGAACATGTTGCCAAGAAAAAGTTGAGTTCTAGCATTCCATGGAACTGTCATGATGCAGTGACGTGGGGTAAGTTTAACTATGGTTGGAACCTTTTGTTGGTCACACATATTTAGCTTCCTAAGAGATTTTCTGAGAAGAGCCTCTCAACACACGATTCATGTGTTGCTTGCATTGACGTACGAAGAGCAATTTGTGCTTATTAACTGCTCCAATGTAGAATGAAAACTACTACTTTTTGCTTATTCTTTAGTATGTAGAATCCAAACTAAAAGCTAGCACTCAACCACTTCCACACTAATATTACCAAGTTTGTTTCTTATTATTTTACCTCAGTTTCTTCAATCCCATTTTCTTGAATTTGCGTTCTTGATGAAAACATGATATGATCTTGTTTGAAAAACGAAATGTTTTTCATCGAACAGAGATACAGTAAATCTTGTTCACGGAAAAAAAAAAGACTTTGTAAACAATAAGTAATAAAATAATTAAATCTTAGATCATTAACACAAAAATTTAAATCCAATTTAACCCTTGTTACTTATACTATTTCTTGTGTTTTTGACAAATATGTTTGCCAGAAATAAAAGCAAAAAACAAAATTACTTTGACAACCCTTAACAAAAATATATGTTAAAATTTTAAATTAAAAATAAAAATAAATGTAATTAAAACATTATTATTTTGAATTATCAAATAGATAGTTTTTATATAATGATTTCAAAATATCATCATCAAACCGTCATAAAGGAATTAGAAACAAAAGTAACGTATTTATTAGAAAAAAAAAATATATTAATATACTTTTCTTCTGTCGCGCTCTTCTTATCAAAGTCCCATCCTTCCAATTAGGGTTTAGGGATTATATATAGAGAACGTACATAAACACAAAGCATTTAAATCTTGAGTCAGAAGTAGAGTTGGGCAAAATAAACCAAACTGTACTGCACTAGCAAAAACTGCACTGAACTAAACAACTGTTCGCATGAACTGCACTTAACTGAAAAACAATTCAGATGAACTGAACTGAACTGTTATTCTTAAAAATAAACTGGACTGAACTGCACTGAACTGCACTGCACTATAATATAAGCTGAACTGAACTATTACAAACTGAATTGTTTTATGAACTGCACTACATCAGGACTGAACTACACTATTTTTGGACTGAACTGCACTAATTTTTAACTTAACTACACTGTTTTTTAAACTATTTTTGAACCGAATTGCAATGATTTTGAATAAACTTCACTCTTTTTGAACTGAATTGTACTATTTTTGAACCGGATTGCATTGATTTTGAATTGAATTACACTATTTTTGAACTGAATTACACTATTTTGAATCGAATTGCACTAATTACATATGATTGTACTACACAATAATAATTTAAAGTTTATAATTTGAAAGTGCTTAGAAAATAATACTTGAAATATGCATCATACTTCAATAC
>Ga0209589_1013481_pt1 | contig 10646 bp, 7 predicted proteins | sample CowpeawhiteBW_FD_187525 | JGI IMG/M metagenome (GOLD analysis project Ga0209589, IMG submission 187525) | Root nodule microbial communities of legume samples collected from California USA - Cow pea white BW (SPAdes) (version 2) | ecosystem: Host-associated > Plants > Roots > Nodule | place: USA...
ATTATAAGTGTGTCATGTAATTTTATATATATATATATATATATATATATATATATATATATATATATATATATATATATATATATATATATATATATAAATTCAAATGCAAATTATACAAAATATGGACTTAAATGAATGTTTGTTGTAAATTGATAATGGAAAATTGTTACACTAAAATCTATCAAACTTAATTTTTTTTTTTTTTACAAAAGTGTAATCAATCACACACTCTTTTAACACATTTTGTACTGTTAACTAAAATTTAAAATCATAAAGATTTGTGAAACTTTTTATTTGACGAACTTATGGCTTTCATAATTTCTAATTAAGAATGTTAAAAAGTACATGAGAAGTGTTTTACTTGTTGGATCCTTGGGTGTTTTTGCAAAATAGATGAAACCTGATAAATTAACTGATAACCGATACAATAAATTACACGTATTTGGTAAAACTATTAGTTAAGGTAATTTATAAATGTAAATAATAAAATTTAGACAATATATGATGTTTCTATATAACTTTTTATTTGTCATCTTTTTATTTTATATATAAATTTATTTTAACTATATATATTATTCATATGGTGTATTTATTAATAATCTTATACTTTATCAAATATAAATAAATTAAAATAGTGTATTTTTAAATATACTTAAAATATTTAAAATGAAATAAAATAAACTAAATTAATACTCAAAAGAACAGTTAAAATGATAAAAAAAACTTTGTATACACATAATGATAACCATAACCTTATTTTCTATTATTGCTAATATTTTACTCAGTAAATGACTAATAAAATCAGGTCTTATGAGTAAAGAAAAATAATAATAAATCATGTGTTATATAAAAAAATGAAGAGATATTCGAAAGAAATATGAATAAATATAAGAAGTTAGAAATTAATTATTTAAAAACTGCTAAACAATAAAAAAAATATTTAGGAAATTGTAATAATAGTAACAATCATGATCTTATTAACCATTTATTATTCATGTGCAGAATAATAAGTGTGTGTTTAATAAGGAAGAAAAAGTAAAAGCAGAAAGTGCAGCATTGGCTTCAGGCGCGATAATGAGTCGTAATAAATAAGAGTAAAATACAGCACTAAACACAGCTAACAATCATGCAAATGCAATCCAATGCAACTTAGTCTTACCTCAGACTACCCCAGAATCTCACCACGCCACCACTACTTTCGACCTTTTAACTTCTTCTATTTACATTACCCCATTCCCTTCCAGACACTCTGCACCTTCTTGTTTCTTTCTTTTCTTCTCTCTCCTTCTCTTCTTCCAATTTCTAAATCCATCTTCCACAGACGCGTTCCACACCTTCTTTCTTCTTATTCAAACAGCGCCTACCACTTCAATCATCCACTTCTTATACTTCTTTCACCCACCCATTCAAGCCAAAAAACGGAGATAGAAAAAAGATGGAGTCAGAACAAAGGCGGAAGAGGAAGCGCGCGGTGGGAAGACACACTCACATCTCATCAAGATCACTTTTTCTATGCTTCTGCTTCTTAATCTTCCTCCTCTTCTTCTCTTCTCACCATCATTTCTTCATTTTCACTCCCTCCACCTTCAGACCCTCTCTCACAGCCTCCACCTTATCTCTCCTATACTCTTCCGCAAGCAACTCTATTCTCGATCCCCTTCATCCCACCGCACCCTCCTACACCCTCCAACACCGTATCATCTTCCCCGACCACCATCTCCTCATCCTCACCACCCCTCAACAACACCAACTCCACCAACTAGAGTGCGTCTACTATACGCTCCACCCCAACGCCTCCTCTCCCGCTCCACCCCTTCAACTTCAGGTTCAACCGCTCCTCTCCACGGACCGCTATGATGAATCTCGATCCATTGTTAGATGCCCATTTCCCCAGACGAACTACACCGCTGCCGGCTCCCAAATCGTCGAACTGCGGCGGCGCGGCGAGGTCGGTCGCCGGAATTTGGGTTTTTTGATGAACCAAACGGCTCAATCTTGGGACAGGGTGGCGTACGAGGCGATCCTTGACGGTGACACCGTTGTGGTGTTCGTGAAAGGGCTGAATCTCCGACCCCACAAGATATCGGATCCGACCCGGATCCGGTGCCATTTCGGACTTAAGAGTTTTCACCAGAACAATGCATTTTTGTTTAACACCAGGGCGGTTTCTGTGGCTCAAGAAGTTGTGAGATGTATGTTACCACAGAGCATAAGGAACAATCCGGATAAGGTTCGAGGGATTCGGGTCACAGTGAGTTATTTGGGAGGCAATGTGAGGCACCCGGTTCGTGTCCTTGTGCCTTCTGTAGCTACAGTTAGTGCACCTGGTAGTGGTAGGGTTCAGAAAAGGAAAAGCAGGAAGTATGAGTTGTGTGCATGTACTATGGTGTGGAACCAAGCTTCTGCGCTCAGAGAGTGGGTTATGTACCATGCCTGGCTTGGAGTGGAGCGTTGGTTTATCTATGATAACAACAGTGACGATGATATTGAAAAGGTTGTTCAGGATCTTGATCTTCAAGGATTTAATGTTAGTAGAAAGTCCTGGCCTTGGATTAAGACTCAGGAGGCAGGGTTTTCCCACTGCGCCTTGAGAGCTAGAGAGGAATGCAAGTGGGTAGGGTTCTTTGATGTTGATGAGTTCTTCTACTTTCCTAGCGAATTTCATCAAAACTTGAGGGAAGGTGTTCCTGGTGAGAATTATCTGAAATCGGTGGTTGCCAATTTCTCATCTTCGAAATCCATTGCGGAGATAAGAACAGCTTGTCATAGCTTCGGGCCTTCTGGGTTACACTCGCCCCCAAAACAAGGGGTTACACTAGGGTACACTTGCAGGCTTCAGAGCCCTGAGCGGCACAAATCCATTGTGCGGCCGGATTTGCTTGACATCAGTCTTCTGAATGTGGTGCACCATTTTCAGCTGAGGGAGGGGTTTAGGTACCACAACATGCCTGAAGGTACTGCTATTGTGAACCACTACAAGTACCAGGTATGGGAGACATTCAAAGCCAAGTTTTTCAGAAGGGTTGCTACCTATGTGGTGGACTGGCAGGAGGACCAGAATAAAGGGTCAAAGGATAGAGCACCTGGACTAGGAACAGAAGCCATTGAACCACCTAACTGGCGGCTTCAGTTTTGTGAGGTTTGGGATACTGGCCTGAAGGACTTCCTTCTATCTTATTTTGCTGATCCTGCAACAGGGTTGATGCCTTGGGAAAGGTCTTCACTATAATGGAGATACTAATGAGGGTGCTAACATATTGGTAGCTGGTACCCATGTAAAGCACGATTATCACACTTGTTAAGCATTCATTCTTTTCATTGGTTTTTAGGGGAGGGGGAGCTTTCTGTTACAGAAATTTTGTTTTTCTTATTTTTTAAATGATTTTATAGACAAGAAACAGACGCATTACAGATGTATATTTGCAGCAATGTGAATGAATTCTCTATCATTTTTTTTAGTTAAGTACATATGAAGTATATAACATCCAGTAAGACTAATATATTCGTGGTAAGTCTAGATATATTAAATTTAGAATGCCTGTACAGTACTTAGTACATTCAATTTGCTCCCTTGGCGCCCTTTATATAAATTTCACCCTCAAAAAAAGTGGGGTTTGGTTTGCTGTAGTTTGGGGGACCTATTATTGTACATCAAGCTTCATTGCAATAATTTTTGCCCTCTATTTTTCTAGCCGTAAGTCGTAACCAATCAAACTTGTCCCAACAGAAGTTTCAGTAATGATAAACTGCAAGTCAATGTTAAATTTTTTATTCTCTACGACTGTAAGCTATGAATAGAAAATCAGCAGCTAACAAAATGGAAAAAGGTCTTCTACTTAATTGTGGTAAAGCCAAACCAGAATTAATTATATATCTCTGAGGGAAGGACATGGGAGACTGGCGTTGAATGTTTGCAAATGAAAATATCAGAAATGCGCTTATTATACAATTAGTTACCAACTTTCAACTAGTCTGACTAATAATCTGAACACTGCCTTGAAAAATGGATAACATATACATGCGATCAATATGAGCCTCTTATCCTAAAAAACTCGGCAAAAGGTCGAGGATTTATTTCCATTAAAATCGAGTAAAAACATGCACGAGAGGCCACCTCGCAAGTCTTTGAAACTTAACCTTGGGAAGCCAGAGGGTGATGTTTCACATATTTTGCAAGGGTAGAATCCAGCTTCTCTCCAATATAAGTGATCCATGCCTGTAATCATTTGAATATTATGCCACTAACCTACATACGTGCATCTCACTGAGTTTAAAGAATAAGAAACAATATGCAGGACCTACTAACCTACAAACGTGCATCTCACTGAGTCTAAGGAATACGAAACAATATGCAGGACCTACAAATGTGCTTGTACTACTGTCTAGTGTCATGTCTGTACTGAAATTCGAAACCTTAAATAGGGTTGAAATGATATTTCGGAAAAACAGGATGCCAACCTAATTTCACATGCCACAGGATCCGATCCTTTCGATAAATTTGGGCATCACATGAAAAAAAGGTTGAAATGTACCTGATCAGAAGCAGTGTAACCTCGTATCGTGTCACCACCGATAATTGCAATTCCTTTATCTCCAAGTGGCTGTAAAATTACTGCCTAACAAAATACTAATAATCGTATGAGTAACTTTAGTTATTAGATAGTAGATATTAACGAAATCAACAAGTCATTGATAACAAAGGAGGTCAGTGGTGTAGCCCCAAGAATACCAGTCTCCCCCTGGAAAAACAGGGGCAAGCAGAAGACCTATATAAACACAAAAATGTTTATAAATAGAGTTTTATCAAGGTTTGAAAAAAGGGGATCATATGCTTCACCTTAACTGACTTGAACATAACATTATATGATCTTTCATATGCATGCCAGTCAGAATTTGGGCTGCGAAAAAGTATACTGATAGAACACCTATTGATTAAGCAATCAAATATACGCTGAACATAAAAATGACACGGAGTATAGCCACAGACAGATAAAAGTCTCTTACAAGGTTATCCTTTGTCCACAAACTGCACGTAGCAAAACCCTCTCCCCTTGTTACACATCTTACTATAATATATACCCTGATACCTACTTCCATCAGTTATGTTCTATGGAAAACATGTCAAGGCTCTTTCTAATTCTAATATAGAACAATTAATGCAATACGACTTATTCTCTGTATTCTAGTGATATATTACTGCTCCTAACATCTACCGGTAGCTGCACGAGTTTTTATCTCACATGTATCATATAGACATGACTGCTTTATTTCATATTTACCTTGTGTGTTTTCCCTTCTCTCATTAAATTTGTTTTTAGATGAATTCTTATACTTGATTAACTTTTTAATAGATGATTTTGAATATAATCTTGATGGTCAATTTAAATAATTTATAATCATGTTCAATGAGAGTATATATATATATATATATACATATATATATATATATATATATATATATATATATATATATATATATATATATATATATATATGGTCAAATATGTTGTTGGTCCATTAACTTAGTGAAAATTGAAATTAGTCTCTCTTCAAAACTTTAGACTAATTTAATTTTTTATCTTTAGAAATACGTGAATTTTGTTTTTTTAACCAAATTTTATTAAATTTATTTGACATTTCAAATGCGTGTCTAAGCTAACGTTAAAGTAAAAATGTGTCAAATCAACATTTGAAACGTTAAATAAGCTTAACAAAATTTGGTTAAAAAAACTAAATTTACACATTTCTAAAATTGAAAGACTAAATTTGATCAAAATTAGATTAATTTCAATTGTTACTTAAAGTTAAAAGACCAAAAACATATTTAACCTTATATATATATATATATATATATATATATATATATATATATATTTATATATATATATATATATATATATATATATATATATATATATATTGCCATAACCCCTATTTTGGAGACTATAGGTGCCGCACTACCGTTGTGTCCGGCTTCCGTGCTTCATAACTGGAACCTTGTATGTCTTTGTTTTACGCAGCCAATAAACTATAATGACCATTTTTGCATCTACCATTTTATCAAGTTGATTGAATAATATTGCAGGAAGTATATGCTTAATAGGAGCTGGTTCCAAAGTGGCAGTCAAACAGTAATGAAATTACTTAAACCTAAACAATGCAGACAATGTCTATGCACGTGATGAGCTTTTGGCCATAAATTCACACAAACATAACAAGAATCCTGAGTGTTTTATTTTCTACTGTACATTATGTGACACAACAATAAGAAATGAATAACAAAGTCAGAAATAAAGCCAAAATATGCCAATAAGTACTCTTATTTTTGGAAATAAGGTAGAGCAATGCCTTTGGTAGTTTCGTTCACCATAAAGCTTGGAACACCACTATTTTCAACGCATTTCTATATGAAATGCCATTAACGGGTTAGATAAAACTATGGAAAAGGACCAATTTGTTAGACACATAATAGATGATCGAAGTAAAATAACTAAAAGTTAATGGATCAAACTGAAGAAAAAGAATTAAATTAAAGGACTAAAAGTACTGATTTTGTCAATTGTGTTATATGTTGAAATCAAAACTACCACATTCAGATTAAAATATGCAGCTTCTATTCAAGGGTCTTACTCCAAAAACTCGAGTACACCAGTTGCCAAGAACTATTAAAAGTCATTCAAGCTATCGACTCCGAGAATTAATTGGACATACAGCTAGGTTTCAAGATTCTCAGTTATACCCATTATACTAACACACCCCATGTTTCGCTCTTTCTAGACAAAAGCTTGTGCTTCAACATGATTTTTGAAAGACATACCAGGGCAACTAGTTGGAGCACACAGTAATATTGAATAAAATAGACACGTCGCATTATTTAACTGGACAAGTTTAATACATACAAACACAATACCTGAGTATTTAAAGGTAGAAATGGCAGCTCAGATTTTCCAGGATAAAGAGATAAATTTGCCAAGTAACTCTCTGAACATGTGAAAAAAAAAACAAGATTCAATGAATACCAGGGCACATCTTCACTTAATGAAAAGTACCGTATTTGAGTAGCAACGACTGTGATAGTTAACATATAGTTCAAAACTTACGAGCACCAGATTTCATAACTCCCTGGTATACTGATCCTTGCATCAATTTATTGGCATCCACACTTACAGCCTCACCATTCCCAGAAGAAGAATCTGCAGCAAAACCTATTTGGAGTACACAACTTCTCTCATAAACAACAACAAGCGAACGACAACAAGTGGCATCTGACAGAGATTCCCACACCCTGAGAACAGATTATTATACATACTATCAATAAACAGGAGGAAAAAGTATTAAAGCAGCACCTTCCGTTATCACTATGATTTTTTCTTCCATTAAATTTTTTAAAAAAATGTCAGATTGTATTAACATCTATTTTTTACTGACAGCTCCTGATCAAACCTAAGCCAAGGATCCGGTTTCCCTGCGGTACTATTTTACACATTCACAAAGTTAACCGACTGGAACAATTGGATAAGAATTGTACAGCTAATATGTAAAGCTCGCGATATATTTGTTGAATTCTTATGAATTAAAAAATAATTTACACGACCGAAATTAGCAACTCGAATGAACCTACCAAAGCAACTCATTAAACGCAACTTCAGGAAGTGTAGTGCAAAATCTCTTGCATTCAACTCCTCGAGGATTTACCTGGACAAAGAATCCAGCCAATTATAAACACGTTTGAAATGAAAAAAAATGCGATGCAAAGAGGAGAATGAAGCTCACCACATTTATAGACTTAGGCCTTATCGAAAGCCAAACGAGGCCAGTCAAAATATTGGTAACGGCCAATCCCAAAGTCAACAGGTCAGCTCTGGACTGCGAACTGCAAATGCAATCACTCGTTACAACCAAACTGATTTTGAAAACAACAAGGCCTAATAATAACAAGCCTCGATCTAGGAGTTCTAATTAAGCTAAGAATAGAAAGAAGAGATGTACCTGCCGGCGTCGGCGACTGGGGCGATGCCGGAGAGGGCGCGGTTGAGGAGGACGGCGAAGAGGGAAGCCGAGCCGACATAGATTGGGAGGGTGCGGACGACGTCGTCGTTTTGGGAAACCCAATCGGCGAGGAAATCGCGTTTTGGTGTGGGGCCTCTGTAACTGGAAGCGGAAAAGGAAGATGATAAAGGAGAAGGAGAATGAGACGAAAGAGTGAAGCGCGGTTGAAATAAGGTATTTGAATTGGAAGTGTTAAAGGGAACGCGAGTGTGCAATCGAGGAGTGAGAGTGGGAGTGAGAACAGTTCCCGCTTCCATCAAAGTTTGTTAATGGATGACGTGGACTTTCTCAAGATGAGGGAGACGAGGAACTGGGATAGATTTTTAGATGCTTGATGTCATGTTATGTTACTATGCTATTTTGAAGGTAATATAAACAATTTTTATCAAAAGTTGTTCATACACAAAAAAAATTTTTTTTGCATGATTTAATAATCAAATATAACATATTTGAACTATATCACGTTAAGCAGAACAAATCCTCATGGCTTAATAGAAAATTATAATTAATTTAAATTTTACGAGCGAAAAACATTAACTTTGTGAGAACTCAAATTTTCAGCCCCTTAATCTCTCTTCTCTCTGCCACCCACACCACATAACTGCTTTACACTTCACTTGCACCCTTCTCCCTCTTCTCTTCCTCTGTCTTCTCTCTGCCAAAAAAAAAAATTCTAAATCACTTTTCCTCTGTTGCAGAATCCAAACCTGAGACCAGTTCAGGATCTTCCCTCTTAGTTACAATTCCTTCTTTTCCTCCATGTAAGTTACTCCCAACCTTTACATTCCTCTTTAAATTCGAAATTTGTAGAGCCCCTTTCCTACTGAGTTAATTTGGGAACCATTCTCACACTTTGAACCTGCATTTCCAGCTCACTAGGTGGTACAACTGATGTGCTCTTGGGTGGGAGGATTCTAGCTATATATATATATATATATATATATATATATAGGTAAGGGAAGCTAACCTCTCTTCTTAAATTGTATAGAAAATACGTGGATGAGCTTGAATTACGTGTTTGATTGATGAATAAGTGTTTGAATTGCATGTTTTGGTGAATAATTGGTTTGTGCTTGAGGAAAACTGATCCACTGCATGTGGGAACAGGTTCGTGACCTGGTATTTTCGCCTAGGCAAGTGACGCTCGCCTGAGCGAAAACACCAGGAGATGCACCTTTGTTCCTGCGTGAAGTCTCGCCTAGACGAGCTGGAGTCGCCTGAGCGAGAGACGATCTCGTCTAGGCGAACCAGCCTAGCCTGAGCGAGAGTTCGCCCAGGTTTTCTTTTTGCCACTGTTAGTGTCTCGCCTAGGCGAGATTGGCTCGCTTGAGTGAGATGACCTCTCGCCTAGGCTAGACTTTTTAGCCTGAGCAAGAGCTACTACAGTAATGGTGTTCTAATTCTGTTTTCATTAGTGAAAATGCATGTTTTAATGTATCCTTGTGCAATTTAGACCCTGTATGGTTGAAATGCTACCATTGATGTATTATATGATTAAATTGGGTGAATATAAATTATAAGAAGTTGAGGTTGAAATAGAATTTCAAGGGAAATTCAAGTGGAATTGTAGTGTGTGTAAGGATGTGAGGAATCTGTAATGGTTGGTATCCTGAAACTCCAATAATCATTCAAGCTCAGATAGAGCAGAATGGACTATGTCGTGAGGAGTAGCAGGAGGTCCTCGTCGTTGGACTTGACCCAGTTCTAGACGTGAAGTGGACTTACCCTGAAAACGGTCGGGTGAATACTCCATGTGTCCATACTCTACAGAGTCTGGGAACCGTTGCAGGTGCAAGCCACCAAGAGCTCCAACGTCGCTTACACAATCCGGATATCGAGTCTAGAACTTATGATTGAATTACATGCTATGATTGATATTTCTAATTGTGAAGTGTATCGGTGTTTCTCATTTCAATTAGCTTACCCTTCTTGTTGTGTTTGTCTGCTTTTGCATATTATCCTTTTGCAATGATCACCTATGGTGGGTGTGAGCAGAGCAGAAACCAGATGAAGATACCCCCTCCTGAGTAGGAGTTGGAGCCTTGCAGGGATTGTCCACTGTAGTTATAGGTTACTGTTGTACGTTTTGGGGTTTATGTAGTTTAGTATCTTTTCCACGTACTCTCACCTTGTATATATATAGATGTGGCTTTTTGGAGGACTGTACTAGATTCACATACTATGTGTGTATGACTGTTATTCTTACTATCTGCTATGTTTGATCAGGATATAATGTTTTATTTGATAGTGTGAAAAACTATTAAATGGGATGTTACAGACTTCATAATATAAGTGGTCAATAATTTATGACTAAAAAGGGAAAAACATCAAATGAATTTTAATATATAAATAATAATTTAAATTTGTTCAAAAATATAGAATACGTTTAAATAATTACCAAAGTATGTGCCACAAGGAAAAGATAATAATAAAAATATCTTGTACCTAGAGATGGCAAACAAACCCGTCCCCGTGGGTATTGTCCGAACCCGTCCCCGTTTTGACGGGGAATCCCCGCATTGACTGGGTATGGGTATGGGTATGGGGAATCCCCGATTTTTTCAATTGGGTATGGGGATGGGGATGGGGATGAA
>Ga0209589_1013485_pt1 | contig 10644 bp, 13 predicted proteins | sample CowpeawhiteBW_FD_187525 | JGI IMG/M metagenome (GOLD analysis project Ga0209589, IMG submission 187525) | Root nodule microbial communities of legume samples collected from California USA - Cow pea white BW (SPAdes) (version 2) | ecosystem: Host-associated > Plants > Roots > Nodule | place: USA...
TATATATATATATATATATATATCATGTGTATTTGTATTCAGAAAAAGGTGTTTATATCTAATTTTCATAATTGATTAATTTTCCACATAATTATTTTTAATCAATGAAGAAGTTTAATAACTATGTTAAATTTATTCATATAAGGAAATATTGATACCAATGGACTACATACAGAAAAAAAAATCCAATATGTAAAGATATCATATGTAGTTTACATGAGGAGAATTTCCATATGTAATTTTACATACAAAATATCCATCGGTAACGGTACGTAGAAAATTACTAATCTTTACATACAAAAATATAATTGTCATAAATCCATATGTAATTAATGTAGACTTTACCCAAAAATTTGTTCCGTATATAACTATTTTTATACTGATACATTCATATATATATATATATTTATTTATTTTTTATTTTTGTGTCTCAATTGTAATAAAATTAAAAAATAAATTAAATTTTATCATCACTAAATCAATTGAAGATGGTGCACATGACAATCTAATAAAGTTCTAATGTAGCATATCCAAAATCTACTGACAGCAACATACAATCCAAATGAAGAACTAAGAACATGTATCCAAAATGAAGGACCAACAACTCATACAAAGTAATGGTCTAAGAAGATACAATCCAAATCTAGTTTGATCGAAATGTAACCTAAATGATGTGCTAAGATGATCCAAAAGGTCAACATTAAAACTAAATGCCTAAGAATTATTGTGATCACATCTATCTTAACATTGGTCTTAATGGTTTTGTTATGGTTGCTCTTGTTGGTGTTCTTACTACTACTGTTGTTGAAGTAATGTTTGTACATTAGGATGAAGTAAGGAACGACAACATTGAAAAATGATGAAAATTGATGACTTAACCTCTCATTATCCTTCCTCTAATTTTGAATTTGTTGTCCAATCCCGTAGATTCAACCCTTTTTTCTTTCCACCAGCAGCAAGAATCCAAGTGTTAATCATTATTTTCTTTTCCTATTCAGATTGTCTAACAGAAGATATATATAGCATCTGATCTTGCTTGAGAAAATCTCTTCTCAAATTGCTCCTATTATTCAAAAATATAAATTATATATATATATATATATATTATACAATACATATTATAATAGTATAAATAACATAAAAGAAAGACTAGCAATGAAATCAAGAACTATTAGAACACCAAGTCGAAGAGGAAACTTCTCTCTTCCTTTTTATCAAAACCAAGAATGTTTGGTTAGTCTTATTCTTGTACAATATACCCCACTACAAACAGATCTTTACGGTGTTTGGAAGTGAAACAAGCTGCAATCAAGGTGATGGGAGTTGCAACAAAGTCAGCCATGGTAGAGAAATAAAACAAGAAGAAATGGGACTTTAGAATTTAATGTTTCGAGATCAACATATGAAAAAATTCATACTCATTCAAGAAAACAATAATCTCATATCTTCATAAATAATCTATTATCAAATAATAATAATGTTAGATTTATTTAAAAAGAAATAGAAATCCAAAATCTAAATGATTCTTCTCTTTTTACCATGCATGCCTAAGAATGTTATGCTTTACACGTCTAGGGTATAGATTTAATGGGCCCTTTACCCGTCTCTTTTGGTTTCACTCACATCTTGCTTGTTGTTGATTATATTTGAAAATAGGTGGAAGCCAAAGCCACCAGAACTAATGATGTTCGGGTTGTTGTAGACTTTGTTAGGTCTCACATATTTTGCGGGTTTGGAGTTCCTAGAGCTATTGTTAGTGATCAGGGAGCCCATTTCTGCAATATATCCATGGGGGTTTTGCTTCAAAAGTATGAGGTTGTGCTTAAGCTTTCTACACCGTATCACCCTAAAACTAACGGGCAAGCCGAGATCTCAAATAGAGAAATTAAATCGATCTTGGAGAAGATTGTACAACCCAACTAAAAGGATTGGAGCAACAGACTTGAAGATGCTCTTTGGGCTCACAAGACTGCTTACAAGGCACCTATAAGGATGTCTTTTTATCGGGTCATTTTTGGTAAGCAATGCCTTCTTCTAGTGGAGATAGAGCACCAAGCCTACTAGGTTGTCAAATCATGCAACTTCTGATTTGATCAAGTTGAGGAGGAAAAGAGGTTGTAGTTAAGCGAGTTAGATGAGATGCATCTAGAAGCATATCAGAACTCGATGTTCTACAAAGAGAAGACCAGGAGATTCCATGATAGCTCCATAGCTAGAAAGGAGTTTGTTGTTGGTTAGCAAGTGTTATTGAATAACTCCACACTTGGTCTCATGGGTTGTAAGTTGCTGTCAAAGTGGATTGCACCTTTTGTGGTAACTAAAGTTTCTTCTTATGGTGCAGCTGAGATCAAAAGCCAATCCACTGATAAAAGCTTCAAAGCCAATCCTACTTTGATTGTCAGATCTTGTGTTTGAGACAATGTGTTATTTAAGTGTGGGGGGTTATGTTGTTTGTTTCTTGTTTATCGGTATTTGTTAAGCTTTTGTTTTCTGTTTTTGACACTCACTTTACTCCTATGATGAGTTGTTAGTTGTTTTGTAAACTGATATCCGTTCTTTTTAATTACATGTCAATTTTATTTTGAGTTGTTTTACCCTGTGTGAGGATTTGAGCCACTCTCTGTTCTTTGTTGTGAGATATATGCCCCTTGAATGCTTACATAGTGGCCTTGGCTTAACTCTTTCTGATGCCTTTTTGATTCACACACATGTTTGGATGAGTTAGGGAATTTTGTTCTGATGAGCCTACAACTAGATGAGCCTAACTTGAACTGTTTCCTTTGATAGCCCTTTTAAGCCTACATACCCTATTTCACTTTTTTATAGCTCATTACAAGCCCTTAGCCTGAAAAACCATGATTCATCTTACCTTAGAAAATTTTGGAGTTTTAGAATTGTTTTGGGAATGAGTTCTCTTTTAAATGTGGTTGCGCACAATAAGTGTTGTTGTGTACATACCTGGTTTTGTTCCTAGATTGCTTATTTGTACATTTTATGACGGAGTTAAAAATTATACTAAAAAATTAAAGAAATGAGACAGGAAAAAAATGAAAAAAATGAAAAGAAAAAGAAAAGAAAGAAAAGAGATTTGGGTGTGAGCAATGTGTGAGAATTAAATTTGGAAGTGGAGTTTGGAATTGATTTCATGCTTGATTATGACGTATTCCCTATTACTGCTTTCTTTCTTTTGGTTCTTTAGCTACTTATTCATATGTTCCACACCTTGTCCTTAACCCCATTACAACCTTGAAAAGTCCTTTTGATCTTGACCTGCATGTGTTTTGGTTGTTGATTTTAGAGGCTTGCCAAGTTTATTTGATGCTTGTTTTTCAAGGATGCTTTCAGAGTAAAAAATAACCAGAGATTTAAGTGATGCAATGCATATTTTGTGAGGTTATGTTGCTTTTAACACTTTCTTTAAGCTTAACTCAGTACTTGACATGTTTTGGATTTGCTTAGATGATGTTCAAGGATTTCTTACAGCTTTGACTCCTTCTGTGTTGGATGTGTTTTCATTTGTCCGTTTCGTGTCTATTTGTTTGTGTCGTGTCTCTTTCATCTCTCTCTCTCTCTCTCTTTGTTTTGTCTATGTTGTCCTTCCTTTGCTTCGTTGTGCTTTTTAGTTTTTGCCCAAGAGTGCAAAAAGGAAAGTGTGGGTGATTTTGATGAGTCATTATTTTTCCTTATTCCATTGCCTTTGTGTGCCCATCTTAATGGTTGTTTAGTGCATTTTCCTCAATTAGGCTTCATTGGGCCACTATTTCGAATTTTGAGTAATTTTGCATTAATTGGTCTTATTTTTGTTTCTAATTCTTTTTAGGTATCTTGTAGAGAAATTTTACAATTTGGACACTAATCTTAATATAAAGAGAGAGTCACCACATGATTGCTACATTTGTCCATGTCACTTTACTATTTGGACCAGCATTTTGTGCCCATAATGGCATTTCTGTAATTCTGCTGACTAGAATTACAATTTTGTAAATATGTGAATCTGTGGTGGTAGGAGCACAAAATTAGGTCTGATTTTCCATGAACAGCCACTATCATCTTCCTCATTCTCCATTTTTCACATCTTTTAGCTTTTGTTGGTGACCCATAGAGGTGTTTTCTTCATTCTTCACGTTTTAGCACTCATTATTAATGTTTTTATGCATTATTGACAACACCCAATGCGGGTTTTACATTTTCAGCTCATTTGCTAGCTTGGGCATTTCGTTTTCTGGATTGTAGTGACTTGGAACAACACCCATGTATGGGGTTTTTGTTTTTTTTGTCACAAATTCATGGATGTGTGTTGCTTAAGTGCGTAATGAAATTGGATTGTAACTTTTGCTTAATGGGTTATTGTCTAGTGGATTGAGAGTAGGCAAGGGTGTTAATATGGTGGCCTATGATAAGTGGAATTATGTTTGAATTAAGGAAATCGGTACATTTTAATCACTATTGCATTTCATTGAATTTGTTGTTAGCATTTCAATCTACCAACCCCTCCCCCTCCCCATTTTTTTTGTTGAATTGCATTTGCAAATCTTTGAATGAAAGGTTTGTTCATTGGGAGATGATCTTGGGTTAACTCTAGAGTACTATGTTTATATGTTTTGTTTGGTTAGGTACGATGTCGATCACATGGTATATCATAAGGTACCTTGACAAATTACACGGAGTGCACCCATTAAGGCACCATCACCTGCTAGGGTACCCACACCACACACTATTGTGGCTACCACAACATCTACATCCATTTGGTCACCATCCCCTTTTGTGGTTCCTACACCACACTCTCCTATGATACCCATACCACACCCTACTGTGGTACCCACACCACACACTATTGTGGTGCCCATACCACACACTATTGTGTTTCCTACACCATCTACATCTACACCATAATCTTCCCATCTAGGACCATCCCCTTTCGTGGTTAACACTACTTATAGACCTTCCTTATCCTCTAATCCCTCTCTTGATCTTGCTCCTACACTAGATGTTTTTGATTCAATTGTTGATGATCTTGACCATCCTCTCCATGAGCGACTGATGATTAAGCCTTTTAATCGAGGGTAATAGGCGATTATCTTAAATACTATATGTATTAGATGACTAGTTATTTCCCTTGGCTTCTTTTGATGACTTTTATGCATTTATATTTAGGTTTTTTCCTTTTAAAGTTGCTTCTCAGGCCATTACAAGATGTATTAAGCAACAATTCCTTTCACCTTTGTTATTTGGGGAACAATACCTCTAGAAGAGAAAGAACCTTTCTAGCAACGATTCAAGGTAAAACGTCATGAAACTTATTTTCATTCCCTATTTATGTATTTATTTCAAATGAAAAATAGATGTTCACTTCTATTAGACTTTAAATACCATGCATATTATGTTGTCAAGATGATTTTTACTTGATTTATTTTTACAAATGAAAGTTTAGTAGAGACTTGAGCATGAAGGTTTAAAAGAAAAATCCATAGTAGAGCATCTCATAGGCTATCGAAGACGTTTGGAGATGAGAGGATTGTAGGAGAGCGCCTTTATTCGATTGGGGACCACATATGGAATCGATTGCTAGAACATTGGAATTCTCCTTATTATCGCAATAAATGTGGTACAACCTAAAGGGATAGAGCTTCAGAAAATGGTGGGACCTCACACACAAGTGGTTCCAATACCACTCATGATCATGCCCTTCGTATCATATAAACCATAATTCCTTTTATTTTCATATTACGATATAATTTACGTCTTTTAAAACCGATGTATATATATAAACCTTTATTTTAAGGCAAAAGAGCTGGGGCGGGAGTCATATACTAATGAGATATTTTACAAAACTCATCTTTGCAAAGGATCTGGCCAGTTTATTGATGAAAGGTCTCTGAGAACACATGTGAGCAATTTCTTTTACTATTATTTCCTTTAAACTTAAATGTTGTACCTTATTTAATTAATTTCTCATTCTTTTCTTTAGCAAGAAGAATTTTCAACTAGACTCTCACAGGTTAGATCTGAGTAAGTGTCATATGTTCCTGTGTCAAAGCATAATAATGATGATGTTGATCAGGAAGATGTCAGTAGGACACAATGTTGGGTTGACGTTGTCAGCAGAAAAAATAAAGGAACACTTTATGGGATTGGATAGAAGAGGTATCGACAACAACAACCATCTTCTTCTAGTAGTGTTGAGGTGACTGTAAACGGACTCACACAATGATTAGAAGAACGTGATCAGCCTTATGAAAGTTTGAGCAAGGAGTTTCAATGCCTCCAAAATCTAGTCATGACCTTTTTGTGTCCTGATGCCCACACCTGTCTTCAACAACAACCCACACCAATCTAGCCCACTCTAGTCCAACCCACTCCAGTCTGGCCTATTCTAGTCTAGCCCATTCCAGTCTAGTACACCGTAGTCCAGCCACAAACTCAATAGTAAAGAGACCCTGAAGAAGAAGAAAATCATTAAAACGGTTATGTAGATTATTAGGACTTCTTTCTCTATTGATAAACAAACTATGACACTGTGATTGATGGATGTTTACATTTGGAATATTCACTTTTATATGCAGACATTTAGAATATTCATGTGTGTATGGTGTATGCAGACATATATTATAAGATACATGTTTGGATGGCTATGATTAATTATGAGATTGGTAGGTTTGATAAATTATTGGAGTTTTGGAAGGTTGAACTGTAGAATGCACTAGAAAATGGGACTGGCAATACCGATAGATATATCAGTCTCCACATCCGTCAAAAAATGCAATGGTTGATGCATGAAATTACCGATGGATTATATCCTTCGGTAATTACCAACGGATAGTGTCTGTCGTTAGTTGTGAATTAATGACAGATAATGCATATCGATAATTACCAATGGGCATTATCCATATTCGACTAAAAGTATTTGACCTTCAGTACTCGTTCTGCCATAATTCTTAATCCTAAATTGCTTCCGTAAAAACCCTTGATGTAATTCCAATATTATGTATTCGACATGTTCTAATGTAACACATTTAAGAAGGGGCCGACTACAACATCTTCCAAACAACTCATCGCCAATTCGTGTGTAGTAGACAAATTTTCTCACCCATCCTTTGTCTTCTCCCTTATCACAAATTTCCACTCTTTAGATAACTGATAGAAGGTGACATCCAAGTCGTTCACTTTTTCTACTTGCATTCACTCATTGATCTTGGTCGTACCCGACCAAATAAAACATTGTAAATGCAGTACTCAGGAATTAATCCAAGTTCGTCTCCCAATGACCATTGTTTTCACTCAAAGGTTCCAAATTGCAGTTCAACACAAAAGGGGAATCGTTTGGCAAATTCTAGAAATTCAACACAAGAATAAATCGTAATTGAAAATTTGATAAAACAGTAATGTAAACAGTGTTGATTCCTTGATTCGAATGAAAACCTTCCAATCACAGGTCATAAAATTAATTAGCTATCATTACTCTATTGAACTCTTGAAATAATCAACTACGCGAAGATTAGAACCGAAATTCAACATGCAATTAAGCAAAGCACACATTCATTCGTCTGTAATGGCATCATTAAGCATGATAACAGCCCCAAAACCAAATGACCCATTCTGTAAAATAAGCTTAAACATAATGTTTCATCCATTAAGCACAAGAAAAATAACAAAGTGAGTTGTCAAATCGTGAATAGAAGATGAAACATGGATTCAACAAGGTCCTAATGTTAAAATGAAATTGCCTAGACTTCCAAACGTACAGAAAATGTAAAATCCACAATGGATGTAAGACCCAAGAAAAATTAGACTAAAGAAAAACACATGGGAAAAATTAATGACTTGATTAAGATTGTTGATTTCTTTAATTTAATTAGGTTATTAAATTATGAAATATGAAATAATTATTATTTGAGTGATTTGAGTAATTGTTGTATTTATAATAATTATTTAAGTGATGTAAGTTATTGTTTTATTGATTTTAAATTTTAATATTATATTTAATGTTGCGGATATGTATATATAATTAAGTGGTGAGTATTGTAATATGAGAAAACATTTGGCTTGGTGGTTGTGTGCGTGTTGTTGGGTAAAAGTGCATGGGTTCGAACCTGGTAGAGATAATATTGTTTTGGTTTTATTTTATATGGATTTTTCTCTTTCTTCTTTAATTGTGGGGCCCATGAGACTTTTCTAATTTGCTTCTCTCTCCTCATTTACGTGCATGGCTATTAAAAGCCACTCTCTCCATTTTGGATATAGTAGACATATATGGTTGCTATTTTTTTTTTCATCTCTCTTTTCTCACAAAAATCTGTTTTTATCTCTTAAAAATCTTTGTTACTGATGAGTCAATATTTTCCTTCATTCCACTAGCCTTTGTGTACCCATTTCACAGTTGTTCAGTGCTTAATTGTTTATCATTAATGTGTTTTCATCTGTTGGGCTTTATTGGGCCAATGTTCAGAATTTCGGTTAATTTCGCATTATGTGGCCTAATTTTCGTTTTTAATTATTTTTAGGTATTTGGGTGAAGCAATTTTGGAGCTTGGACATTAATATTTAGTTGAAGAGACTTGCCACATTATTGCCACATCATTTCCACGTCATTTGAGTGAATGGGCCAACATTAGAGGCCCAAAAGTGGCAATTTTGTAATTCTGAGTCGTAGAATGGCATTTTTGTAAATACTATGGCAAGGGGTGATGGGACCACGAGAATTAGGTCTCTTTTCCATGCAGCAGCCGCACTCTTCTTCCCCCCCATTCTCTCCAACCTCCATTTTCGTTCTACAAGCTTCCATGGAGGTTGCGATTTTTCACGTTTTTGGCTAGTTTTTGCCGTTTTTATGCAAATTTGACAGCACCCATTGAGGGTTTTACGTTTTGAATTCGTTTTCTAGCTTGGGCAGCTCTTTTTGTGGATTTTATTGACTTGGAACAACACCCATTCATGGGGTTTTTAGATTTATATATCACATAACCGTTTTACATTCGATTGATGTTTTGAAATCTCTCTTTTGCTCTTGATTTGTGTCTTTAAGAATTCATAAGTTAGGGTTTTTGATTTTGGTGTTTTGTTTCAGATTTATAGTGCTTGATTGTTCCATTTTGATGTCTAGATAATCTTTTTGCATTGACTCCTTGACGAAATTGAAATGAAACCATGAGATTGTTGATCGATTTTGGGTTGTATTCGGAATTGCATTGAATTCTTTGCGTTTTTTATGATAAACACGTTTTTGATGTATGCTTATTCTCAAATTCGTGTGTGCACATTGAGGGGCTCGTATTCATGCTTAATGTTTATGGGTTCTATCACAGCTTGCTTCAATTTGTGGGTGTTAATTGCCTAAAATCTATTATGCTTAATGACAATGAATCCATAGTAATTTTCACTTAGTTGATTACTTAGGGTTTATGAGAGCAAATTCGAATAGAACAATTAATTTAGTAATCTGTTATTGGTGGACTTTCATTTGAATAAAGGAATCATTGTGAATCTGCCTTCCAAAGCCCGCCCCTTGTGTTATTGTGTTGTGTTCGAATCTAGAAATTTGAAGCTTTGGACAAAAATATTGGTCGTTGGAAGAAGACTTGGTTCAACTGTCACATACTGCATTTTAAGTGTTATAATTTAGTAGGGTACGACCTCTATCAGCTACCATAAAATAAGTTGCTAAGAATATTATATTTATCTTCTAGAATATTAATAGAAAAATATTAGGGATGAAAATAAAAGATAGGATTTAAGGAGAGGGGATAAAATACTTTAGGGTTTCTAAAATGTGAAAATAGAGGTAAGGAGAGAAGACGACGAGGATTTAAAGGTAGAAAGAACCTTTGAAGAACGGAGGAGACTGTGAGAGAAATTGTATTGAAGAAAGTAATCCAGGTAGGGGAAGCCAACCTTGCTCTCTTCTCTTGTTTTTGTTGTTGTTTGTTTGATGGATGAAACGGGAAAAACATGCATGTGTAAAGGAAGCTAGAACTCCTTCTTTTTTTTTAAAATAGAGTGTATTTATTTTCGTTCTGGAATGTGCTGAGTATGTTTGATTGATGATTGATTTGAATTGGATGAATTTCATGTTTGGGTATCTATGGGTTAGAGAATTTTAGGTAGTTTAAAATGCAATTAGAATGAGAGATATTGATTGCTGCAATTGTTCAGTTTGGTATCATCTATAAACAACTTTGAAATGAGTTTGAGAAGATATAAGTCTAAGATACCAAATTATGCAGTGGAACAAGTCAAAATCACACAACAAAGAAGTATATGGTGTGGCGCTACCCATTTTGCTACAATGCACACTTTTCGTAAAATAAATGTTCCTACTTTGTTAACCGTTGGATCGAGCTGAAATTTTAAGAGTTGATCTTTAACAAATAGTTCTTGACTTTGATCGGTCGGATCTTGAATCAGGGCTCTTTTATGAGAGCCATTTTTATCGCAAGGTCCTTGTAGTTTGCTTGTTGACAGCATTGACCTTTGTTACTTGTTTGGTGCATAGATTTCTCTATAGTTATTCAATTATGTTTGTTATTGTTGCATTTGATTCTTGATTCAATCATATTTAATTTGAATATAAATACAACATTTTTGGAGTTTTACACAAGCTGCATAATGTGTTGTAAAGTTGGATTGGATAAAAATTATAAGAATTAG
>Ga0209589_1013490_pt1 | contig 10642 bp, 6 predicted proteins | sample CowpeawhiteBW_FD_187525 | JGI IMG/M metagenome (GOLD analysis project Ga0209589, IMG submission 187525) | Root nodule microbial communities of legume samples collected from California USA - Cow pea white BW (SPAdes) (version 2) | ecosystem: Host-associated > Plants > Roots > Nodule | place: USA...
CAAGAAACCACAACTCCACCGAAGCTGACCAAGAGGAGTAATTTTTCCAGTTCAGTTTCGCAGAGGTAATAATAGGAGTAGCTGATAGAGAGGGAGACATTCCACCCGTAGAAGCCATTAAAAAAAAACTTAACTTTTGAGAAGAAACCCTAGGTTCAAGATATGGTCACCGAAACAGAGAACCAAGAGCAGATATAAGACCAGGAGGCTCCGGCGAGACGAACGACGGTGGCGCGGCGCGATTCCGGCGCCGGGAAGGCGGCGCGTGGTGTACACGCGCTTGAAGGTCGCCGGAGAGAAGCGGAGCGTGGCGGCGCGTGCGGAGGTTTCTGGGGACGTGACTTGCGGGGATGGGTTGCGCTCCTCGAGGCGCACCTAACCCTGACTTCGCCGGAGTAAACACGCCGGCGGCGACGGCGACGACGGCGGACGGCGCGGCGGACGGCGGCGGACAGTGGCGGAAGACGGCGGACGATGATAGTCACTGTGACAAACAGTGAAGATGAACCAGACTCATGTTCTGGCTCTTGATACCATCTTGAAGAGATTTCAGATAAATGAAACAGTGAAAAACTACACTGTTACTGTTTTACTACTGTTTATATAAGAAGATAGTAAGCAGAATACAAAGAGTCAAGGCCCAGTCCTAACCCTAACCCTAAAGAAAGGATCCCATACATGATAAATAAAATATTACATCTCAACAGTAGTAATTGTCCTATTGAATGCCAAACCTGTGTCTTATGTAACGAGAAACCGCTATCCAATTAGGTGAAGCCCTTGTCCGATTCAAGAATATATAGAAGGTCGGGTGAAAAACTAAATTACCTCATTGAAGCGGAATACTAGGCCCTGCTTTAGCAACATGTGAACTTATCTTGCTAAAGCAACTCCTTAGAGAGGTCCACTTTGAAGAGTCGATGCAAGTGATGTTGATTTGTAATAATCATGTACTTTGCATATTGCATCTAATTTAGTAGTTTGTCATGAGAGGAAAAAACACAGGGAGATGTCATTTTATTAAGATAGGATATCACCATTAGCTTCATTAACTTTCGTGACCAATATTTCACCAACCTTGAGGGGGCAGTGTTGAAAATTAGAATGAAATATTTTGCATTTATAGGCCAGTAACATATATGATTTGAAGGAAAAAAAATCCTCTGATTATGGTATTCATTGCATTAAAGCCTATATAAACTAGTATCCTTTGTGCATTCAAATAGTAGCTTTTAGCGTATACACATCCCATTTGTGTTCTATTGATATAAATTAATAAAATATTGATGGAAATAAAATTTGTTAGTAAAATGTGAGACATGGAAGGTGGTGCTACCATGAAGTAAAAGATTGTAACACGCAAATAAATTTACTCTTATTCATTTGGTTTTCGATTTTTACGTAGAGTTACTTCTATGACACGGTGATTTAATGCAGGAAATTGATGATTCTCCCCCCAACCCTTATCAGCAACCATCAAACCCTCGCTTAGCACCTAGAGCCAAGGTATATTTATATTTGTAGATCTTTCATTACATTTCCTAACTGTTTCTATTTTAAATTAAAACTACTTGCGCAAGTCTATAATTTATAAAATTAATTTTTGTTCACATTTCAAGTGTTTCTATGCATTAATCCAATTGCAAAATTATTATTTCTAGATCGTGGATTATGATTACTGACCATCTATGTGATAACACCAATGACTCATTGGACCATCAAGGAAAAGATAGTTGATGTAGGCATAAATTTCATTCCTAGTTGTTTTGCAAATATCATAAGCATGCAGAATTGCAGAAGCAAGTAACTGATTCATATGGCAATTTAACAATTTCTATTATCCATTATTTGCTTCTCATGGCTTCTAGCCTTGGGAGGTTAGTCAGGTGCAAAACACCTCAACCCAAGTCCTCCAGTATCAAGCAAATGGCAGGGTCCAAGATAGTGGTGGTGACAACTCAGTACCCTGGTGGCAAACAAAGAACATCAGAATCAAAGAGATTGATAACGAAGTTGAGTATAATGTAGCATCTGTCGCATCCAGTCAGCAGCCACTCCAACGAATGTGGGTTCCTCCTCAACCTCCTCCCATAGCAATGCCGGAGGCTGCCGAAGCGATCAGACGCCCAAAATCAGTCCTACAAAAGGAAGCAATTCAGGATGATCATTCAGCACCAAGTTTTTCAGAGTTCTCTAATGGATCCAATTCCGAATATGCAATAGAAGGCAACGGCATCAACTCACTTGTCAGCTCTGGTGAGATCCAAAATCATGAACTCAATTACGAAGAAAAATAAAGGTAGATCTTTGTATTTGGTCATCTTTATTCATTATAACAATACATGAAATTGGATCTAGAGGTGTCTAAGTTGTGGAATAGCTTGATATGGTTAAGCTTTTATTTATACTATGATCCCTTTTACATGAAGGTCGAGTCTACACCAAAGCATTAAGTGTCGAAATGTTAATAGTCAGTGGTTACCCGTGTTTTTTCCCGCCTAAACAACGGTCTCACTGTATATGCAACACCACATAAGCACTTTGGTTATTCCTTTTTTTTTTTGAACAAAATGTTACCTTTTAATAATCAGCTATTACTTTTTAAAATTTTTAGTCTGTATCTGAATATATTTCAATCCTTTGTTAGAAATTAGCTGGCTTAGAGACGAAAAGACTTGTTAGTAGTTCTCTTAAGCGAACAGTTTGAAGGATAATCAATAAGGAGGAATGATGAAAAGCTTAAATTCAATAAAAAACATTATTCATATATAAATTTTGTTTGAATTCTTCTTATTGGTCAATTAAAATAGTTATTCTTAATTAAGTCTACAAACTTGTGTAGGTTGTATTTTTTGTTATTTATTAGCGTTATTCAATTCTTACAAAAAGCTTGCTTAATCAATTGGAGTTGTAAAATGTGTGGGGTTTTATCATTTTACATTGAGAGCGAGAGTGGTACCATCATGAATAGATAAAAAGTATTTTTAATCAAACCAAGTGAAGAAAGTAAAGAATGTTTAGCTAGCTTAGGCCTTACGTCAGAGATGACACCTCAGTAAAAGGAAATCTCGAAAACAATTAAGCAAATAAATCAATTATTATAAAATACTAAAATGCAATATTATTTTCACAGGGTCTAAAATGTATTAATTTTATATAGGAGCCAAAACAGTGCTAATTTTATGCAAAACTATAATGTAAGATTTGCTTAACGCCATTGTAATAAATCAAAATGGCAAGGATGAAGATGTAGATGTCAATTTCCTGTAAAGACCAAAACTTAGGAAATGTTTTTTTCGTATATGGACTAATTTGGAAGCCAGTGTCAAGTACGCTAAACAAATGATAGATATCAATAATATTCTTATTTTTGGTTTATTGGAAAGATTTTGGATTGAGTGGTCAGAACATTTTTTGAATTGCATATTGTGGAAGTTAAAAAATTGAGTATTGTATTCAAGATTTATAATATTATTTATTTGGAAGATCTGTATAATAATACAAAACCGCAGTTCTGATAAGGCATGCGCTTACACGTTTTCTCTTGGTGGGAAAAGAGGTCCATGCCCACGGTTTGAAACATGGGTTTGAATTAGATACACACGTTTGTAACAGTTTGATTCGTTTTTTAGTGACATGTGTTTGCTTAGAGTTGGCAGAAAAAATAGTTTATAAGATGAATGAGAGAAACGAGGTTTGGTGGAATATCATGGTTGATTCTTACGCAAAGGAGGAAAGTTTGACACTGTTAGGTAAACGTTTGGACAGATGCAGAACGAGCATAATCCTGATGAGTACACGATGGAGTGTCTTGTTGCTTGTGTTGGTTTGGGTTTGCCGGTACGTGAAATAATTTAATAGGCTTTTTGCTTCCTGCACGCTCTTAATTGCAACCTGCACCCCTATGGTGAAAGTAAAAGTCAAAAAGGCCCTTGACTCCTGTTTTACCTCATAACCTAATTCTTCCTCATTCTCCTTCATTGTTGCTTCCATAAACCTTGTGCTGCATCTCTACCACTTCTTAACGTGTTTTTCGCTCCCTCTAGACACTCATTATTATCTGCTGATACCTAATAGTCACCACCACTACGCATTTTATTAGTGTTGGTCTCAAAGAATCACACAATTTCACGTGAGTATATTTTCCTTGTTTAACTTTTCGGATTCATTATTCTAGAAACATGTTGAATTAATCATTCCAAAAAGGGAGGGAGGTACAGTATTTTGCAATGTTTTAAATTGTACATATTTGAAAAAAAAGTATTCTGGAATGATCAATAAGAAATATGTTCTAGAATACGTAATTTAGGAACATATTTTAGGATTGAACATTTCAGATCCAAAAGACCCAATCTTTTACATGTTTTTATGGAACATGTTTTTGGCTTTTACCGTCACTTTAGCCAATGATGTTGATTTTTTTTTTTTTTTGTGTACTTATATATAACGATGGATAGAATAAGGGAAGGTTTTGAATTTGATCATGTGAGACCAAATGCCTTCGTAAGAGAGAGCATGGGGAACCTAGTTTGATTAATGGGGTAGACCATGAAGAGGATAATGTCAAATTGAAAGACTATCAATTAGTGGTGGATGATGGTCATATAGGAGGGCATGTGGAAACTTCATTATTCACTAATTATGAGGGATCATCTACTTAAGTGTAGTTACATACAATTAATAAAAATATAATGAAACGTAATATATTGTGTTACATAAGAAATAGGAAAAAAAATACTACAAATACATCATCATATTTATATCATTGATATCATGTTAACAAGAAGTGACCTTTTAAGTTATAATTCATACCATTAATTACAATTCAAAATAGATTACCATATTCATAATGTTACTGACTAAGTTATTTAAACAAGTTTATGCGAACAATAAGTCATGACTCCTCCCTCATGTTCAATGTCACAATGACATGATAACCAACATGAAATTGATCAATAAACAAGATTAATCTCCTTATCAAAATATATTTCAGTTGTCCTTTGCCATATTTCTAAGTAGATGAACTATCATACTAGAAATGCATGACATCCACATGCTAAAAATAAAATGGGTTACACTTTATTGATCTTGCAATTTTATTATTATGTCCCTTTTATGCACCTTTTATTTTGACCTTCTTATGAATGCACACAATGATTTCATATTTAAATATGAAATTTCACAAAACTTACTCTCTATATTAACCTTGTCGACAATATTTAAACCTATGAAATCAAATTTCTATTAAATAAGCAATTATTTGAATGACTCAACATATAAAATATAAGAGAAGTTTGATCGTATTCATATCTAGTAATATGATACCAACCATATGATTGGTATCATATTAAATTAGAGTATAGCGGGTATGGATATCCACGGGGACGAATACTATGATACCGTTTCGGCCTAGTTAACATGCGAGTATTAAAAATACATGTATCTGTTACCCGCGGGTATCTATTTACAATATCTATTTTCTACCCGTTGCAGGTTTTATTTGTGAATATCCGCATGTATACGAATTTTTTTGACATCCCTAATCATTACACCTCTATTTACAACCATCATATGAATCAAAAATCTCGAGAGTTAGATTTCCAGAAATAACTAATATTTATTTAGTTGTTACATTACAAAAAAAAATGTTTCGTTAATAACCAATATTTTAATGATGAAAAGTTATTAGTCATTATAGTGACCAATTTAGATATCAATTTACAAAATATTATTGATTACTAAAATAGTCACTATTATGAATAAAAATTATAATTGATCTCTAAATTGGTTTTTAAAATTTAGCTACCAAAGTTTTAGTTATTGTTGAAAGTTTTACATTGACTAGAGATAATACAATTTCATAGTATATAAGTAGGTGCAAACCTCACCTTACAAGTCGATTTTGTGGGGTTGAATTAGGCTTAAAGTCTACTTCTTAACATGGTATCAGAGCTATTGTTTAAAAAACATATCCTAACCATATTTTTGTTTCTTCTACATATAGTTTTCACCCGTTATTTCGGGTCGCTATTAGACCACCCATTAATGTCTAATTTCATTCAAGAGATGTATCTCGGCGTGAGAGTGTGTTGGAAAGTATATAAATGGGTGCGAACCTCACCTTACAAGGTGGTTTTGTGAGATTGAGTTAGGCTTAAAATTCACTTCTTCTCAGCTACCAAAGGAATTAGTTTATAATTAATTAATGATCAATTATAATTTTTTATTCATAATAGTTACTATTTTATTAACCTGTAATTTTTTATTTTTTAAATTAGTATCTAAATTGGTCACTATAATGACTAAGAATATTTAATCACTAAAATTGGTTATTAATAAGCCATTTTCCTGTAGTGTTAAAAAATATTCATGAAAGCTTTATGGAAATAAAATGGCAGTCCATTTTATTTATTAAAGTTTTTAATTTTCTTACAACATCAAATTGTTTAATAAGTGTAATAAAATAGTATTTATACAGTAATCTTTTTTAACAAAAGTTAAATTTTCACATCGAAAAAATTGGTTCTTGAAAATTTTATTTATTAAAAGCTAAAAATTAAAACTATTGAAAAACGAAAAATTTCCTTGTACGAAAGTCCCCTTTAAGGGAAAAAAATGAATTACATTATACTACCATCTAATCATGTATGCTCATATAACTAAATATTTTAAATATCATGTTTAAAATGAGTTCTATTTGGTTGAAATTGAGAATATTTTTTTGTTAACGAAAAATCACAAAAATTCTTTGTAAAAGATAATATTATTCAAAGGTAAAGATAACTGTTAGTAAAAGAAGAAATATATTTAACATACGGCATATATCTATAATATGATCCTAAGATAACTAGTTAAATTGAAATAAATAAGTACTCAGTGAAATTCGTAGTAAAATCAATCCAAAAAGAAAAGCTGAAGAATTTTCCAAATTATAATAAATGTAAGTGTTTAACCAATAAAATAAAATAAAATATTTGAAGTTAATAAAAAAATAATTTAGTTAATAATGAAACTGTATAGTGCTAGTTAAATCAGCTTGTGGGGGCACTATCCGAAAATAAGTCAATAAACTATCTGTTATTCCCTAAGTGCCATCATAGGAGACAATCACGTTGACTTACAAATTATTTTTTATCACATTCACACTAAATCTATTAATTTTTTATGTTCTTTTATTATCTTTAATAGAATCTGATTTATAAAATTGAAATATAAAATAGTTTTTAAGAAAATATGGACTTATTAAGGTTCTAATAAAGAATCTGATTTAGGGTTAGGGTTTTGTGGATGGAATATGAGATGATAGAAGAAGCTTTGATTAAAAGCAAGAGAATAATAAGAAGTTTGTCCGCCACTTTAGGAGAAGAGAGTGGAAACCTAAAACACTCAGAAGTGGGTTACACCTGAACTTCCAATTCACTATGAATCCTTAATTCCCACTAACATTCCATCATGCTAATGTAAGATCCTTGTACCTTGCTATTGCTACTATGTTGTAACCATCCAAATCGTATATTATAACGTCATCTACTTCTAATTCTTCATCATTTCAAGCATTTTCCTTCATTTGCAAAAACTATGGAATGATTAAATATTTTATTTAGTTTTATCATTTTTGAAAGAAATGCTAAAATCCAAGTTGTTTAAAAATTAAACAAAAAATGATATTACTATTTTTATATCTTTTGAAGAAAAATTTTAATTTTATAAACAATAGAGCAGTGAGATGTGTCAATTTGGTCCAACACACAAGACTTAGCCCTGACCTATGTGGGCTAAGGCAAAAAAAAAACCCATCAAAAAACCCCACAGGGCCTAAAACCCCACAAAAGTCCTGTGGGTCAAGGCCAACCCATGCATGGACTTTCTTCTTAAACACGAAAATTATATTAATTTTTAAAATATATTATTAAACTTTTCGATGACTTAGACGGGATCGACGACCTGGATTGGCCGAGCAGGCCCAACAATCCGGATGTGACCAACGACATGGACAAGCCCGATGATATGGACTCAATTGATGACTAGAACAAACCCGACAACCCGGATGAGCCCAACGACCAAAACGAGTCCGCAGACTCGGACGGGTCCAACGACCCGGATGGGCCTGACGACCAAAATGGGCCCGATGACTAGAACGGGCCCGACGACCCGGATGAATCTGACGACTCAAACGAGTCTGACCCTAAACGGGACAGCCATCCCGATGGGCCCAACGATCTGGACGGGCCCGACGACCCTAATAGGTCCGATGACTCTAACGGTCCCAACAATAAGAACGGAACCCACAACTCTAACGGTCCAAACAAACTTATTGGTATGACAATCCTAACGGGCCTGACAATCCGAACGGACCCGACGACCCAGATAGGTCTGAAAATAAGGATAGGTCTGACAACCCGGACGGACCCGACCACTCGGACAATCTCGACGACGCGAACCGACCCAACGACCCGGACGACCAGATGAAACGGAGAGGTTCGACAACCAAGATCGATCTGACGACTCGAACGTGTCTGACGATCCGGACGGGCCTGACGTCTCGGAAAGGTCCTATGACCCTGATGAGCCCGACAACCCAGATGAGTCGATTGACCAGCCCGGGTCATCGGGCCTGTAAGGGTTGTCAGGCCTGTCTGGGTAGTCATGTCTGTCTAGGTCATCAAACCCGTTTGGGTGGTTTGACCCTTCTAGATTATCCAAGTAGTTGGGCCCATCCAGGTCTTCAGGTCCATCCTAGTCATCGGATACGTCGAGTCTGTCTAGGTTTTCGAACTCGTACATGTCGTCGAACCCGTGCAGGTCGTCGGGATCATCTGGATCATTGTGTCTGACTGGGTCGTCAAGTTCGTTTGGGTCATCGAGCCCGTCTAGATCGTTAGACCCGTTTGGGTTGTTGGGCCCGTCTAGGTCATCACGTCTGTCGAGGTTGTTGGGGTCGTGAGGCCCGTCAAGGTCATCGCTCCAGTCGGGGTTGTTGGGGGTCGTGAGGCTCGTCCAGGTCATCGGGCTCATCTTGGTGGTTTGACACTTCTAGATTGTCCTAGTAGTCTGGCCCGTCAAGGTCATTGGGCCTATCAAGTTCGTTGGGACCATTGAGCTTGTATGGGATTTTGAACCTGTTCAGGTCATCGGGCCTGTCTAGGTCGTCAGGCTCGTTTGAGTTGTCGAGCACGTCCGATTATCGAGTCTATCGGGCCTGTCCAGGTCCTCGAGCCTGTCTGATTCTTTAGGTCCGTCAAGGTCGTTGGGTCATCGGACCCATCTGGATCGTCTTGCACGTTTGAGTCGTCGGGCCCATTCAGATCGTCCGGATAATCTAGGTAGTTTGGTCCGTCTAGGTCATTTGGCCTGTTCGGGTCGTCGAGCTCATTTGGTCGTCGAGCCCGTCTGGGTCGTTGTGCCCGAGGGATGTCCTGGTTGTCGGGCTCGTCTATGTCGTAGGGTCCGTCCGGGTTTTCTAGTGCATCAAGGTCGTTAGGCCATTCGGGTTGTCCAGCCCGTGCAGATCGTGTGGCCCGTCTGGGTCCTCGAGCTCGTTCGGGGCTTCGGACCTGTCCGGGTGATTAGGCATGCCCAACTCGTCGGGCCTGTTTGGGTTTTAGGACTTGTCCGGGTTGCTCAACTTGATTTTTGACTTTGACTTAATGTAGTATTTTTAGGGGGCCTAACCCACCTTAGTCCTAACCTTAACCCATTGGGGAGGGGGCTTTGGGGGCTGGGGCTTTTATTTGGCCCCCTAAAATGGGGCTTAATGAAGAGTGGGCCAAGGCTGACCCATGGGCTAGGGGCCAAATTCCTCTAAGTGTGACCGAATATAGATTAAAAGAACAATTTGAAGAAATAAGATTGATTTAAAAAGTTTAGAAGGGAAGGTGTGAAAGGTTGTAAGTTCAACTTATCCGTTAGAAACCTAATAACTAACATTTGTCGATAAAAAAGAAAAATAAACTAAAAGAAAAATAAAAGACAGATAACAGTGATATTAATGTTGCTGAAATTTTTTAATAGCCTTATAATATCACTAGCCTGCCTAATCAGAACATAATAGGTTAGCTTTATAAACTAGTTTGAGACTTAATGCTTACGCGCATGTCGTGGTACACTACAAAAATAATTATTTTTAGTGGAAGTTAGATTTGGCATTTCTGGGGGTTTTAACCCCCACTAATGGTTTTACCAGGGGTTTGCAATTCCTCTGGCAAAGCAAGCGTAGCTAACGGATTACCGGGGGTTTTTAGCAACCCCTGGTACCAGCACAACTTATTGGGGGTTTCAAAAACCCCCGCTAATGCCTGGGGTTCCAAAAACCCCCGCTAATGCTTGGGGTTTCGAAAACCCCTGCTAATCTCGGGAGTTCTGAAAACCCCCACTAATCCCGAGGGTTCTGAAAATCCCCGCCAATGCCTGGGGTTCCGAAGACCCCCGCTAATTCCTCAAAAACCCTCGTTAATACCAAAAAATTAGTGGTTATATTATTATGGCATTAGTATAATGCTAAAGCTGTACGGAAAGAACCTTATTATGTGGAATTTCTTATTTGATGGCTTAACATTTTGGTTTTCATTATTATTTTGGAAGATAATTACATTTGACAATACAACTAGAACAAAAAGAAAAGTAACTTAACCCTAATACAAAT
>Ga0209589_1013491_pt1 | contig 10641 bp, 3 predicted proteins | sample CowpeawhiteBW_FD_187525 | JGI IMG/M metagenome (GOLD analysis project Ga0209589, IMG submission 187525) | Root nodule microbial communities of legume samples collected from California USA - Cow pea white BW (SPAdes) (version 2) | ecosystem: Host-associated > Plants > Roots > Nodule | place: USA...
AGACTACTCTAAGATACTAGGCATGATTACATGCAACAGTAGATATGGCAGTAGGTAGTTTCCCACACTCAACCCCCTACACATAGGGTTAATGATACAATAGGTATAGGTAATAATTCTAACAAATGTTACAACCTATAAAGCTCAGATATGGACATAGACACGGATACGACACATGGACATGAAAATATTGCTAAATTGAGAAAACGTAAAACACGGGACACGACCTGTATATACATATTAGTTTCAAACTTTCAACTAACACACTGACGACTAACACAAAAATGAATCTAACCTATCTATCTAATATCCAAAAAAGTGAAAAGTAGTGATCATATTTTTTCCTTAATTTTGTAATCATAATAGAAACTTATGTGGTATCTTACAAGTGTATGGGTTTTTTAGAAAAATGATTGAATTGTGGTTATTAATATTGTGTTGATGTCATGTCAAATACAAAAAGTGTTTTTCAAATTGGACACTTGAATGATACATGTGTCATACGAGCATCGTACGCGTGTCGGTGTGCGATATATGTTGGACACGGGACACGCCATTGATGAGGCGTGTCTGGGCTTCATAGGTTACCACTGAACACAGGTTTCTGATGCTATTGTCTATGGGAAAATTGGCTATTTTGTCTGCCTTATATGCATGTGATAAGGTGGTGGAGTTGGAAATAGCTTTTGTTAGACGAGAGCTCTAGGGCCTAAATTGGCCCTTTTAAAACTTATAAGCCTAGGTTAGCCTGAAAACTTAAAAATGTACGTTGTGGTAAGACTTTTTAATTGGTAAATAGCCTAATTCTAAATAGGATAATGGGCCTAAAGTTATACCTGATGTAGCTTAGACAACTTTACCCTTTAAACATGTCAAGTTATATCTTCAAAAAATTTCTGTAAAAATTTAATAGCATAGTATTACTGATTAAAGGATGTCAGCGAGTTAGGCCTTACAGCTTTTTAACTAAATAGATTTTTTGTGAAAGCTTAAGCTGGAAAAACTTGTGGTAAGTTTGCCTTATTGGTTTAGGCTTGACTTGGTTTTAGAGTATAAAATGGCGCAGAAAGAACATACATTCTCCTAATTTGTTTTAAATGGATTTTCTACATCATAGCAAAAGAACATGCTGGTAAGAAAGCCTTTTGTAACAAATAATGATGATTTTTTGCCTGGGCTTATCAAGTAATTTGTTTCTTATTATTTAGGGTTTCCAAAGGCGTGAGAGATCTACCTGGCAATTTTCAGTCTGCTACTAGTAATGTGCCTTCTGGCAAAGCACTTGTATATTTTGGTTTGCTTCTGGCAAGTGGAGTCTTCTTTGTTTTTATAGCATTTACATTATTCCTGCCCGTCATGGTGGTTATGCCCCAAAAGTTTGCTATATGCTTTACACTTGGCTGTGGATTTATTATCGGATCATTCTTTGCTCTCAAGGGTCCAAAAAACCAGCTTACTCACATGATGTCAAGGGAGGTAACTTGCTACAATTTCATTTCCTATTGCTGATATGTTGCTTCAATGAATTTGTTTGGTCTCTTTGATTCCCGCTTTGCTGCTTCTTCCTTAGTGTCGCTGTTATAATTGTTTTTCAGAGGCTCCCTTTCACATTGGCTTTTCTAGGCAGTATGATTGGTACCATATATGTATCAATGGTGCTTCATAGCTACATCCTCTCTGTGGTATTCTCTGTAGTGCAGGTATCACCTTCACGTATCCTTAAAAATTCTTCCTTGTAGCTTAGCCATGCCCATTCCCCAATCCCCAATCCCCTTGTGTTATTCTTTTGATTTGCTGTTGATCTAAGGTATTATGCTAAATATTTTTTAACTTCTGTTGTATTGAATTTATTATAACAATTAGGAACACTTCTTTCAATCTAGCAAAACCAATATAAATTTAGGAACTGCTAATTACACACTCTTGATAGTGTGCTTTATGTGATGTGTGGGTAGCTGGGTGTGTGGAGATAGATCTTCTGTACACATTTTTTTATTCTTCTGTCATGCTTCTTTATAACTATACATGTCTTTACATTAAAAATGAATTTTTGACTTCACTTGCAGGTTCTCTCACTTGGCTATTATTCTATATCATACTTTCCTGGTGGATCTGCTGGAATGAAGTTTCTAACTTCTGCTCTTACCTCTTCAATAATGAAATGTTTTGGACGGTGACCAATTTTTTGGTTGACAATTGAGTTGAGTTCGGACCAGTGTCTATACAGTAGTTGACTTGTAAATTTATCTCTAAAGATCTATCTGCCGAAGAGACCTACTGGGTTGAAACATGATCTAACACTTTCCTAGGGTTCAACGTTTATTGCCACTGCCCTATCTGAATGGGAAAAAAAAAATGATTTGCCTCTTCGCCTCATGTTTGTGAAAACAAAATAACATTGTCTGATTGATGAAGTTAATTCTACCTGTGTCGCTCCCTTTTACATACAGTTTGAATTTGAAATAATTTTTGTTTGTTTGCGAATTTCTTTTTTTGATAGGGAATTGATTTCCCCCTTTCGATTTTATCACATTATGTCAAGAAGATGCAGACGTCACCCTTTTGGCATGGAAGTAGATTAAAAAAAGACTTGGATGGGTATAACTTATCCTTCCATAAATGTAGAAAGGGTCTAAATTATCTGAGATCGATAATATTTTGAATTATACAAGCTAAAATACGTTTTTAAACTGTGCAACTAGAAAATTTCATTCATGAATGATTTAGATTTTTCAATGCATGAGAAAGAGGCAAGGTTACTTTTGTGAATTGGTCCTTATTGGAGTGTGGTGGATGTTGGTTGGATTGTAGCGTCAGTGGTTAAAGTGGAATGATGAAATGGAATCTGAGAGATTTGGTGATCCAGCCAAAACAATATGCAGAAGTTTGGTTGAAACTGCAACCATCTGGCCCTTCCTCCCCTCACTCTTTTTGGTCCCCTCTCTTCTGGACATTCTTGAATTCAATACTATAAACAGACATAACCTTTCCCGGGTTTAAAGGACTAAACTATGTTCCCATTCAACTTTTGACCTGGCTAATACATCTTAGAAGGGCATTGGCTTTTGCTTCAGATTTTGGAAAATTTTTAATAATTTGGAATCAAAATCACACTATTTCTGATGAAAAAAACCTACCTTTGTCAGTTTTGCATAAATGATCCTGTAGTAAGGTAGATATTTACTCTGTTTGTGAGAGTAAAAAGGAAATGCAAACAACATCCTCCTCCTCTTCAAGTCCCACACTGATATGCTTCTTTTTTAGTGAAATATTTTTTTAATATCTAAATTCTGAAGTGAAATTGAAATTTGTTTCTGTTTTAAATTTTAAAATAATTTGGTATTTAAACTTTAAAATGAATGAATATAATCAATTTTAATTTAATTAAATTAATTTTCTTTACGTGTCAAAAATATTTTACTACTGTATTTGAATTATTTTGACAAGTTTTGACTCGAATGTTGATCTCAAACACAATCTAACAAGTTAAAAAAAATTAAAGTTATTAGTTTAAAATAATTATATTCATTCGTTTTTAAAGTTCGAAAACAATTATATCAACGTTTGAGATACGGAGGAGTTATAATTTCAATTCTAAATTTAAAGACTAAAATAATAACCCTTTCTTCTTTTTTCTTAATTTCCAAAGTGCAATGAAGCAAAAGAGTTTGTGTACCAATGTTGACTGGTGGAGTTGATTTGACAAGTTGAACGAGGTGTGGTTTTGGTGAAAAGGAAGGGTTTATAAGCTCTGTTTGTAGTGATTACCTCTCTTTTTAATAATTTATAGCCACTGCAAAGGTTATTAGGGAGCATAAGCCCCGGATTCAAGGGGATATTTGGACATAATAATGGCTGAGACTGCGATTTGATCTTTTCATATGAAGATTATGTGTGACGAAGCCATGTTTCCATTCGGCAAAAACCTTTTTAATAATGGAATTATTGATTTGCATGGGTCATCTTCATCCAGAGAAAACAAAGCTCAAGTCAGTGGAGCACTTTCAAACTTTCAATAAACAAAAAGTGAACTTATGAACAAAATCAAACTTGAGACTCAAATTAATCAAATATAAAACCATGTTCATTATGATGGAGTCAATAATTTGAATTCTTCTCAATCAATTTGCTAGATGGTGGATTTCAATTCTCAAGGCCACACATAATTAGAGAGAAATTTCTAAACTTAAAAGTAGCAATGTTTTTTTCCCACTCTTAAAACAATTCACATTCATTATAAGGAAAGAAAGTAGAAATGAATGGAAAGATGATAGATGATTTCATTGATATAGTATAATATTTGTTTATACATTAATATATTTAAAATTATTTTATAAAATTATTTTTTAAAAATAATTTAAATTATAAATTAATTTTTAAACATAAAATTAAAATAAAATTTAATATTTTAATTTTAATTTACTTATAGAAACATAAATATTAAAATGATAGTCGATTATATATTTATACAATCGATTATTTTTTGAGATGCACGGTAGATCTTCATAAATTTTTACATCCATTAATTCTAGGAATGTTTAACTCATCAAACTCTTTTCAATTTGTGTGAATTTTTACTTTTTAAACTTCCAATTTTCACACTTTCTTTCCTTTTCTTTCCTCTTAAACCTTTCGTGCTCATAACAAACAAAATCTTAATATTTAGAGTAACATTTTCTATTTAAGAGTTTAATAACTTAAATACCATAGTTTGGTTATAATCTGATTCATCCAATCTAACTTAATCACACATATTAACTAGGAATGATTTTTCGAATGATTAGAATGAAACAAAGATTCAAATATAACTACATTTTGATGTGATTTGAAAGTGGCAAACGACAAATAGTATTTTGTATGCATTGATTTGTATGAGTGTTGTTAGGTACTAAAAACTCCACGTGTGCCATGCATAAGGACAAAAGTTGTCACATGATATTGCAATAGTAGAATAGCAATTGCAACAGTTGAAGAGCATGTCAAAATTCTCTACCTTTCGATACAAAATCATAAAATCTCTCACCATCTTCTCTTTGCCCTCATAATGTAATTTGGCTGAACACATAATTATCAACACACTCTTGACTTAGTTTTAGAAGAAACAAGTTTGGAACCTTACATTTTATGAATATTTAAACAAAAAGTTATAATTTGTTAACATATTCTTTTATCTAGTGATGTATCTAGGGTATGAAAAGTTTCTCATTTATTTTTTCCTCTTCTCTCTCTATCTTTTTCTTTTTACCCATCAATGTCCATGTGAGTAGAAGGAGTAGTTAAAGATAATGCTCAACTAATATTGCATAGATTGGCCCATATCGCACACGCCCACAAATAATAGTTCTGTAGTACCTAATTCATAAAGGCTTACCGACACAACAAGGAACATGAATTTTTGAGACTCATTATTGCTATCAAATAGAGTGATGAAGGTAATGTGTTGATGTGCAACATTAAATCTTCTTTCATCTTTTTATCTTCATTTTTTTTATATCCTTGCAATTTTATTTTTTACTATATATTGGCATTTGTAAACATCAGGTTTATACTTAGAGATGTCAAAATCGATTAAAATTCGTGAGCTTTCTAACTTGGTCCACCAACAATTTGATTTATCCGGATTGAACCTATAGTGAGTCGGGTTGACTCACCAACTCGCATATAAAAAATCACACAAGTATTTTTTATTATGTTGGGTTTTGCATTCGGGTCACATCAGTTATTATTTGTAATTTGTTGTTAGATAGTAATTTGTATTTTTGTCATTTTGGTTTGTATTTGGAGTTTAACATTATTTTAGATTGTATTGAACTTTATTTAGATTTTAATCAGAACTATAATTTAGTTTTTTTTTTGTAACCGATTAAAAAAATGTATTTTTTTAATTAAGTTAGCAAGTGAGTCAACTCATTTAACCCACCAACTCGTGGTAGGTCGAGTTTAAATTTTTTTTTGGCTCACTAAATGGCCAACCCATAGTGAGTTGACCAGACCGGGACGGATGACCCATTTTGACAACTCTACCTCTATGTTTGTGCTACTGTATCTAAATAGAGTTACCTTTCAACTAGAGTTGTCAAATTGGGTTGGAAACCGCGAGCCAACCCGACTCACCACGGGTTTGGACCGGGTTGGGTTGAAATTTTTTTACAAATTTTAACATGGGTTAATTTTTGACCCGACCCACCTAGAATTCAGTCCACCCGGGTTGAACCCGTGGTGAGTCGGGTTGGCTCACCAACCCACAAATAAAAGGCCACACAAATGTTTTTATTATGTTGGGCTTTGCATTTGGGTCAAGTTAGGTTATTTTTTTTAGTCAACACATTGGGTATTTTTGTGATTTTGGTTGTAGTTGGAGTTTAACATCCTTTTGGATTGCAATTGGAATCTATTGAAGTTTATTTCTATTTTAATCATAATTATAATTTAGTTTTTTTTTTTAGATTGAAGAAAAAAAATTGTATTTTTTTAACCTACCAACCTGTGGTGGACCTTGTCAGATTCGGATTTTTTTGACTAGCTAATAAGTGAGCTAGGTTGGATTAACTCACTAAGTGACCAACCCGTGGTGAGTCGAGTCAGACCAAGCCGGATTACCCGTTTTGACGGCTCTACTTTCAACCACCTCTCTTTAACATGCATAATTGGTGCTTGTGTTTTGTTAAAAAGTCACAAAAATAAATATGATCATTTTAATTTAATATAAAGTTTGAATTAGAATAAAAACAATGTTTTGCTCTTCCATATAATTTTGTAGTTGTTGTTATAAAATTATTAGTTTTTTTTAATTGTTAAATGTTTTTGTTGTTATGAAATTATTAAATTTTTTAAAAAACTGTTAAATGTTCATAATAAAAAGATTTCAAATGATTTTAAGGATCAATTATATATATTAAAATCAATTTATTCTTAGTTTATTTAAAAACTTGTCAATCTTTTTTTTTTCTTTTTTACTTTTCTCTAAATTTTTAAATCCAATACTCATCTTCTTTTTTTTATTCAATTTTTTTTCAATATTGAATATTATCAAGCCTGCATCAAAACTAATTGATAAGATTTTAAATAAAATAAGTTTTTCTCTTTCTTTTTATTTATAGTTATTTTTTCTTGATCTGATTGTATATGTGACTGTTTTTCTTACCACATGTGAAATTTAAGCCAAATAGATAAATCACTATTAGTTTAGATTTTTGTAGTAATATATTTGGTTAATGTATTAATTTTTAAAAGAAAGTTAGAAATTTTTTAGATTTTATAAGCTTGGAAAATTTTCTTGAATAAATTAAAGTAATAGAAGTTAAATAAATTCTTTATTATAGTTTACATGGATTGCAAACCAAGATTAGATACACATGAATGAACTAGTGTAGAAACTATTATCTTTTATAAGGAACGGTTTTGTTAGGGTAAGAGGGTATACCGAAAACTCTTAAGTTAAATTGAAATTATGTTGCTTTGATTGATTTGTACATGTCAGAAAATGTTGATAAATATACAAAATTGCTAGGTTTACACATAGGTTTCATTCAAGAGATACAACATAAATAGGACCTAAGCTCAACCACATAAGAATTTGACATCACTCTCAACCCAAAATCTTAACACAATAAGTTTATAGGTCTTTATCCTTATATAGTGCTTCACTTTCTCATTTCTAACCAATGTAGGACTTAGATTCACACTTGGATTCCTAACAATCTCCCCTTCAAGAGTGAGTCCCTTCATCCACATTGGTACACTTCCCCTCCAGCGGAAGCATTACACTCCCCTTCCAACGGAAGCATTTCCAACCATGAGTACTCCTTTTCTGTCTTTTATATACTGTCGTTCTTCTTAACGGGACACGCTTACTTGAAAGCCTTGTTAGGAAGACTTTCGATACAAGGACTATACTGCACTCGTCTGAGCCGGTTTTAACATCGGCTCTGATACCACTTGTTAGGATTACAAATGGGTTTCACTGGAGAGATACAACACCAATGAGACCTGAACCCAACCACATGAAAAATTGACATCACTCTTAACCAAAAACCTTAAAATAATGGGTTTATGGGTCTCATTCTTATATAGTGCTTCCCTTTCTCATTTCTAACTAATATCGATAAATACACAAAATATATTTATGTGTAAATCCTGAGTTTATGTGACGAAAGTCTTGAATGTGAAATACCAAATTTAATTATTTTTAATTGAGTTTATGCTAATTTTTGTTTCGTTTATTGAATACTAAAATTTCAAAATTACTGTTTTAGTCTTAAAAGATTACAGTGAAAGTAAATAATGATGTTTTAAAGCCTATATAATATCTTAAAAAATATTTTGATTTTTCTTAATTTTGTACACTGCCTGACAACAACACTATTCACTTTTGAACCAAATTAGTGTTTTAGCTATGCTTTACTATTTAGTTCCATAGGAAAATGCAACTAACATTTGGTTTCATGTGCCTAACACTGCTATGTTTTTTACCTTTACCAGAATCTGTCTTAGGTTTGTTTCTCACTTTTAATATTCTAAGTTGGTGCTTCGGAGTCACAAAATATATTGTCAGAATGTGACTTTGATCCAATCATATAAATTATATTTAATTTCCACACATGTTTGTCACAAACCTTCAAAATAGGATCCATACTTTATTTCTAAATCATAAAACTTCAGCTACAATAGTGGATAAGAAAATCACAAGAGGAAATCATCAGTTATTCAAATTATGTGATCCAATCTCACCAATCACAATTAATTCCCAAATCATGATGTTATTCAAATTATATTTATAAATCATAAAGAGAAAAAAAAAACTTGGGAAATATGGTAAAAGCAAAAGAAGAAAATGCAAGTAACACTTTTCTTTTTATTTTCTTTCTAAAATAGCTCTTGAGTTTACAAGTAGAAAAAACCTTGTAAAATGTGTGATCAAAGACTAAAAGGAATTATAAAAAAAAAAAGTTATGTAGTTGACAAGGATGGATTTGAATTTAATAATCGATATGATGAATATTTATATGAATTTCTCGGATTTATTTATTTTTTTAGTATAAAATAAAGGCTAAAAAGGAATTATAAGATGATTTTTGTAGTTGTAGATGGGAGTGTTAAGAATATGTTTAAAGTATAAGTCTTATCCATGATGTTAAATTTAAAATTTAGATTTTGTAACATTTAGTGTGTACTTTTAAGTATAATATAAATATATAAGTCAATATTATTTTTTTCAGAGCATTTACAACCTAATAAAGTCAAGATACTTCTTTAAGTGATTGAACATTGAAACTCTAAAATGTTCCTAAAAATGAGGAAAATATAAAGAAAATGAAAAATCCACTCCATACAAAATTCTAATTAGCTGAAAATTAAATATATTTATTCTCTTCTTGTTGGAATCTGATCAAGAAATTGTTAAAAGTATTCTTTAAAAATTAAAGACAATAAAAAAATGAAAATGAAAAGAAATTCAAAAGAACATCTATTTTCTAAAAATAAATAACCAAATAATTAAAATTCTAATTTATGTTCTTAAATGTAACTAGACTTTTAATATTGATTATTTAAAAGTCTACATTCTTCTAACACTCATAAAAACATGTTTTTATATTGGTATTATAGAAAAAAACCTTCTATATAATATGAGAACAATCTTAAACCGAAGACCTAAATATTGCATGAGACCCTATTCTTCACAATAATAAAAAATATATATATTTAAGTGGACAAAGGTTTGGAATTTTTTTGTGATTAATTATAGATTAATTAAGTGGATCTAATAATTGTTTTCATTGAAGATATATGTTTGATTAGAGATGAATGAGCTCCATAACTTTTCTTCTCGTTCTTCTAAAAATTTGGTTATTTTATTGATAGCACTTAATGGTTTTGCCTCGGAATTACCAAGTGATGATAGAAAGTGTCTTCATCCTTATTTCATGTGCTGGAATAATGGTTTGATGTGTAATGTTCATAGCATGCTCCAATGGGTGGCCATTCTTATATACTATTTTTCTCAAACAATAACAATGGTGGGGTTGGAGTAGGACAATTTCCAACTATACAATACCATCCATAAATAACTTGTGTGTGCTTTTCTTCAAAGAATACAGGTCAAATTGATTTTTTTAATATATATATATGGTGAAGTATGAAGAGTGAAGTAAAGTTGTTTTTGGAATGGATAAATGGATTTTCTGGGAGGTGTTGAAGTACAGGGGGATGAGTTGAGTGGTGAGAGTATCGGAAGGTCTTTGTGTAGAAATAGATTTGAAGTTTTCATAATAGAAAAATGATTAACATTGTGGGTGGAAGGTTATAACCATCACAAGGGAAAAATTTCCAAACAGTTCGACATCAATGCATTTTATTTGAATAATTGAGTCTAGAAGAGTCTTTATTTTGAATTATTTGTATTTTATAACTTGAGTTCTATTACATGATATCTATTTTTCCTATTAACTTAACATTTTGCCATGTTATTTTGTCTGTGTTTTCTTCTTTTTGCAATGATCATATTTATTAGTTAAGTCAGAATCTATTATCTCAAAAGAATGGTGCATCTGTTTAACTTTTGGATTCAGTTTCTTCTTAGATAAAATCATTTAAAAAATTTATATCATTTTCTTTTGACCTTAACCTCTTCTACTTTATATA
>Ga0209589_1013492_pt1 | contig 10640 bp, 3 predicted proteins | sample CowpeawhiteBW_FD_187525 | JGI IMG/M metagenome (GOLD analysis project Ga0209589, IMG submission 187525) | Root nodule microbial communities of legume samples collected from California USA - Cow pea white BW (SPAdes) (version 2) | ecosystem: Host-associated > Plants > Roots > Nodule | place: USA...
TTTTTTAATCTTATATATATATATATATATATATATATAGATCTCTCAATTGTACCTGTTAATGTCGGAAAAAAAAAATGATTGGCTACAAAGAAATATAAAAATGCATTCGTACATTAGTAATAGCTACGAATTGAGAATTCTGAAGGGATTTAACCTTACGATCGTTCGCATGTATATTTTCAAAATGGTTATATGTTTTTATCTTTCATTTTTTAATAAAAATTGAAATTAATCATTTTTAAAAATTTTGAACTAATTTAGTTCTTTATTTTAAAAATATGTGGATATAATTCCTTAAATCAATCTTTTTAAGTTTATTTAATGTTTCAAATGCATTTCTCATTTAATATTGAAGTGAATATATGTCAAACGGTATAAATAAACTAAAATATTATAATGAAATATATTTGAAACCTCAAATAAACTTAATAAAATTTGGTTAAAAAGGCTAAATTTACACATTTACAAAATTGAGAAACTAAATTAATTTAAAGTTTTGAAGAAAAATTAATTTCAATTTTCAGTAAAAATTGAAAAAAAAAAACAAATTTATTCATTTTTAAAATTGTATTTGAGCAACATCTACCGATAATTTACGCCTCCAGCAGGACAAAGTACGTACTTATTAAAAAAACGCACACCATGTCCACCACCATGCAACAAGATATTTAAGAATAAATATTTTTTTTGTCTATATAAATTTAAAAGTTTTAAGTTTTCTGCTTTTATTTTATTTTTCATTTAAATAAAAACTAAACACAAAATATTTGTAAACGATAATTAAAAAATAAATAAAAAGGACAACTATAAATTTGAGAAGACTAAAAATAAAAAATAACAATAACGTGTCAAATGTTAGATTATTTTTTTCTCAATGGTGCTTATATTTTTCATCGTAATTTAAACCTATATTTACTGAATAAATTAAGATGTATCTTTGAAAATGGAAAGGAATAAATTAAGATGTGAGTTTGAAAATATTGTAGATTAGTAACTAAAATAGGAAATAATTGGGGGAAATGGTTGTGTTTATAGAAAAAATGTAACTTCGAAAATGAAAAAATAAAAATAAAAGTGATGGAGCAGTTGGTGAAATGAGAATGATATTTATCCAACATAATGAAGATGGAGCTTTGAAACATTAATTAGCACTTGTGAATGTGTTAAGGTAACATGCCACTTTCACACACGTCAAAAAGTATGTTGTTGGTTTAGGATACGTTAAATTAGTGTTTGGTCTCTATAATTTAGTGAAGTGGTCCATCTCATATTAAGAATAACATTTATTGTTTATAATATCTTATTATATGGAAAGAGTTTGTTTTGAAGAGAAATAGAAAAAACGAGAATTGAAATAAAATAAGTTAAGCAAAAAAAAAAAATTCCTTAGTAGGATAAAAATAAATCAAAAAATAAAAGTTCTTGTTTTTATACACTAAAAAAATATTACTTAAGACAACCTCATGATTTTTCAGTTGTAATGTATAAACATACATGATAGACAATAACTTTTAATAAGACAACAATCTTAAAATGTTGCGTAAAGTCATAACAACAATCGTTCTGTTTTGATAATGTAACACTTATTTTATTACTAAATCAATTCTATTATAAAAGATTAAAATTTTTATTGTAAAAAAGATATATGATTCAATTTAGAGACTAATTTTTTTTATAACCAAAATATTGGTAGTTAATATTAACGATTAATTTAAAATTTATTGTAATCACTAATAATTTTTAGTTTAAAAATTAGTATCTAAATTGATTGTTATATTGATTAATTATCTTTTGTCTCTAAAATTGAACATTATTTAAGAAATATTTTATTGTGAATATACATGTTTCATAAATGAGACACAACTTACGCCTTATAAATGTCTTGTATGATGTGCTTGATCTTATATCATTTTTTGTTTGATAGATATTTCATCTATAACAACTTATTACACAAATCAAAATAATAATTTTTGTTATGATGAAAGCTTGGATGTCTTGGATATGATTTCAAATGAAAGCTTGAATCTATATCATAATTAAATGGGTTAAAGATGTTTTTGATTATTTAACTTTCTGCAAAAATTGAAAATCGTCTATTTTCGAAACTAAAATTAGTCAATATTTGAAATTTTTGTTCAATTTAGTCCTTTAACTTTAGAGATGGGTGGTCTTTTTAATTAATTTTTTTTTAAATTTATTTAACGTTTCAAACACGTTTTTTTAGTCAACATTGAAGTGAAAATCTATCAAACAGTATAAATAACTTAAATATTATAATGAAACACATTTGAATTTTCGAAGAGAGACTAATTCTAATTTTCACTAAAGGGATCATAAACATATTTAACCATAATTAAATTAATTTGTATCGTAGTGGTGTTCCTAAACAAAATCTATATTTATATGTATTTTAGTTTAAGTCCTCAAAGGATATTTAACAAAAAAAATTAGTCCCTCAAAATTATTTTACCATAACAAATTATAAAATTTTCAAAATACAACTTTATATATATATATATATATATATATATATATATATATATATATATATATATATATATATTTGTGTATAATTAATGTTTTTACACCATTCTTAACTTTTTCTTAATTTGTGTATTTTTATTCATTTTAAGTCTACGTATGTCAATATTTTCTCAATTTCTAGGAATTACATATTTATACATTATAAATATAATTCCCTTCTATCCACAAACAATATCTACAAGACACAATACAAACATAAAAGAATATAACATTAAAAGGGACTTACCAGAAATATTTACCTATACAATAGTGACAATGGTGTGGAGATAGCACGATTCTACAGAGATATAGATGGAGACAAAAACAATTATAGTGATATTTTTAATTTTTTATTAAAAAAATGAAAAAAAGTTTATTAACATATATGGAATAGTTATAAAAAAAGCTATAAGTGAATAACTAAGAAGCTGATTAAATAATTGATAAACTAAAACACTTTAAACAAACTATTCTTATGTATTTTTAGATATTTTTATATTACTCAAATTATCTCATAAACCAATTAAATAAATTAACAATTAGTTTATAGGTATTGGTGTCGGTAATCTTGATATGTTGATATAGATTAGGTGAGGTATGATGCATGACATCTTGAAGAATAAGTGGTATGACCAAGGTGTTGGACCATTTTTTTCGTATCAATATTTCAAAAATCTTTGACTTAAAACTCTTCAAAGGAAATGTTATGATATTTTTATATGCAAAAATGAGAAAGAGAAGGTTAAGTGATGAAAAACAGAGATTAGGAAGAATCCACGTAGCCATTATAAAATACATATAGTTGAAATGATTTTGAGGATTAGTTTTGGGTTTGGTGAATTGGTTGAGGTTTTCATAGCGAAAAGATGTTACAAACAAATGAAGATAACGAGTAATGAAGAGAAGAGAAGTGTTACTGGCAAATTTTATTTTAAATTAGTTTCATGAATCTAAAAATTTCCCTTTAATACTTATATTATATTTGATAATAGTAATAATAAAGTTAAAATATATATTTGGTCCTATTTCCATTCAATTTTGTTATTTTATAGACTTAATAATTTTTTTCTTTAATTAGATCTTAATTTTTGCCAATTTTATTTAATTTTTTTTATCAACACTATTTAAATAATTAACAATAATGATCAGTGGTATCAATTTGTGTTTTTTTTAACCTAATGTATATTTTAAGCTAAGTTTTATTTAAAAAATGAAAAATAAATATTTAATTATATTAAATTAATAAAGATAAGAAATTTTTTAGTAATATTTAATATATATTATAATTAACTAAATTATTTATTTATATATTTTTTTATGCTTATTTTTTATTTAAAAAATAATAATACTTAATTAGATTAAATTAACATATGATGATTTTTAAATTAATATTTAATATAAATTATAATTATTTATTTTTCTAATTTTTTGTTGCTTTAGGAAAAACAAGTTCTTGCTTAAAACAAACTTAAGATTTTATGTTCTATTAATTTTTAGTTTCTAAGTTTGACTGGAAGATTGATAAGTCCTCAAATTTGGAAATCATATATTCGTTTCTTCTGAGTCATATCAATTCTTGGTACATGCCATGGATGCATGCGTTGTCAAATTTGAGATTTAAATTATATAAAAAATATATAATTATAACTCAATTTATTTGTATTAACAGATTAAGATGTATTTAATATATTTAATTTTCCTCCATCTAAATAATAATGTAATATGTTAATCTAGGAACTTCATTCTGAAAATCTAAATCATTGTCATATATTTAAGCACTATGATTTGACTTTTCCTAAAATTATATAATTAGAGAGTTAGTATTAAATTAAAATTCATATAAAAATAGTAAAATTAAAAATTCATTTTTATATTATTCCATGAATCTAGAATACAAAATTATATTTATGGGGAACAATGTGTCATACATTTGTTATATTAGATTTATCTTTACAAAACATTTTTATTTTATATACTTTTAATCTAATGGGTTGAAGATTATATTTTGGCATTGATAACTTTAATCCTTAAAACTCAAAAGGCGGTGGTTTAATCTCTCTCTAGTGCACAGTTTTTGGGTGTCAAACATTCCTTGTGTCATGTTATTTGCATGCAGAATCGTTTTGCGACTAACTCGACACAATGATAAACGTGCTTTTTATTTTCTTCAGTCAGCATGAATCCTAGGTTGTTCGACTGTTTGAGCGATTGTGTTTCAGTTAATTATGCAATGAATTTGGACATAAGTGTTTAATAAAAAAATGATATTTTAACTACTAAATTTTGACAATTTTATTTTATAATATGAATTATTATTTTTTAAGTGGTTTTGAAATATTGAAAAAAAAATTATTTAGAAAATATATTATAAGATAAAGTTATTTTTTAATATGTTGGAAGTGTCGTGGGCAAATTTCTCCTCAGCAACATTTTCGTTTTTCAGAATGTTTTTGTTTCCGGTTCAAAGGATACACGCATCGATCTTTCCCATATGATAGGAGCCGTTCACGGTTTATTGTTGTGTTTTGCCTATTCAATTCAACTCTTTGACTTTGACCATACAGCTCGATGAAAATAACGGCTACCCTATATTTCATGTCAAAAATCATGCATTTATTTCTCTATAACATTTTAAAAATGATGTTTCATTTACATCAGAAGCACACACACATGCTATCAGATAATACTGCACAACGATAGCAGAGGCGGGGATCTATATAGGGACAGGAGCGGACATGAACCCCAAAAATTTTGAAATTTTTTAATTATATATATATATATATATATATATTATATAAATATATTTGAAATTTATTAAATTGTAGATATTATATTTTAAAATTTGATAAAAATTAAATTGTGTATCTTTTTATTTCTTTTATAAGAATAACACTTAATGTTAATAGATAATAAAACATAAAATTAAATATAATAAAGAATAAAAATATTTAGGGTCTAATTTGTCTTTTGGTTTTTGTTTTTGTCCAAAAATTGATACTAGAATTATATTAATTATACCAACAAAGCAAAAGCAAATCATTCATATTAACAGTTTCAATTTTAATGAGAAGTCATTGGAATTTATCGTAAAAAATCAAATTGCATACGTTTTAAAAAAATGATGACCAAATTGAGATAAAAAATAATGAAGGACCAATTTAACATTTTTAAACGAAAACATAAATCAAAAGAGTGATTAAACCAAATATTTATTAAGATAATTTTTATTTTCCTTCTCATTGTCTTTTTAGTTTTCACAAATTATAATAATCTCTCACTCTCATATCTTTTTGCTCTCATTTCTCATTTATCATATTTCTTTCTTGTCCCTTGTCTCAATAATGGAAACATTACTTTTTATCTCATGAGTTTTTTGTATAATCATTTTTTTTATGAATATAGAAGAAAAATATCATTTTGCTTCTTGATTTTGAAGACACAAATTCATTATTTTTGCTCTCATTTCTCATTTATCATATTTCCTTCTTGTCCATTGTCTCAATAATGAAAACATTACTTTTTATCTCATGAGTGTTTTTGTATATTCATTTTTTTATGAATATAGAAGAAAAATAAATAATGTATTATGTGTCTTTTTATAATCTATTTTTAATTGTGACTTGATTATAATATATTTTTTTTTGATAATTACGTATTTCAATTTTTTTATTGGATTATGATAAATTATTTTTTAATATTAATTATATTGATAAAGAATAAAAGAATAAATTCATTTTTTAAAGTGATAAAAAATAAACTATTGATGAAAACAAAATAGATCCTACTTCTTTACATATTTTGAAACATTATACTAAAGATCAAATTGTTAAGTTAGAGAACCCATTTTTTGACACATTATACTAATTATCGAATCTAATAATCTCAAAATTATATTATTTTAATCCTTCCAATTATTTTTGGTCAAGATCCACCCTAAATGATAGGATTATGATTAAATCTAAAAAATAAAAATTACACTAACTAATGAAAAGTTAAGAATCACAATCTCATCCACAAAGTTAACAAATAGTAAAAAAAGACCGTACAAAAAGAATTAAATCTTATTGCATACTTAACATCCTAAGTATAATATTGTCACATATGTAAACAAATAATAATTAAAAATAAAATATTTTTGTTTACACTTTAAAGAATATTATTTATTTACAAATTAGAAAGAGTTAAATACGTTCTTATTACTTCAACTTTGTTACAGAATTAAATTTCATTTTTGTCAAAAGAAATAATTTAATACTCTTTTGATTTTAAACTTTAAAATGAATGAATATAAATTTTTTAATCAAATTACAATTGGAAATAGTTTACAAAAATGAAAATATTTCATAAAAAATATTTTTCTTGTGAAAGTAATGTCTAGTTAAAAAATATACTACAACATCGTATGTACAATATAGATGGAAGGATGTACCACTCCATACATCTCGAAGGGAGTGAGTGTGTTGGTGTTATTTGTGAGGACCAAAGTGTTTTAAGTAGCCAGTTTGGTGCGAGACAAAAGAATGAGAAAGAAGAACCAGTTTAGTGCAACACATATAAGCACGAAAGTGTTTAGTAGCCTGTGTAAATGTTATAAAAATTTGTATTTGTCGTGTATTTTCATGAAAAGAAAGGTAAAAAACCTGACTAAAAATTGTGTTTTCAACGTAGGAATATATTTTAAAATATGAAACAGTTCTTTAGCTTATCAAAAGCATATTACTTATGGCAATACGATACCTAACCTGTTTCAACCATTTTAATATTATATTTTTCTTAATTTAAACCAAAATGCACAATAAGTCAAAATTAAGGTGCAAAAAGAGGGTGAGGATTTACTTTTTATCGAGAAAGAAATATATAGAAATATATCGATCGTAGAGATAAATTTTCAAAAAAAAAAAAAGAAAAACTCTTCTCAATCCTCTAAGAATGTATTTAGAATGAATTCACCTAATTATTGCTTCACTCTTTGTTATTGTATTTAATTTTGTACACTGTTCCGGTAGATTTATAGAGATAAATATCCCTGTAAATCTCTAAGCAAAAAGTCAGCAACATAAACTTAACTGTAGGATGTGTTTGTCAAAACCATTTCTGTAAACAAAAAATCAACCACTCAAAATTTCAAAGTCTAGGTTATAGATTCAAGAGTCTTGTACCATTATCTCCTTATTACTGATATCATGTGCAATATCTTAGGTAGAGATTTTGTGATGTGTTTCTAAAATATGGATCTTTAAACAAAGTACGGAACAAATGAACCAATCATAAAAAGAAAAATTGACGTTTATATTTTTATGTTTCAATCATACCCAAACTTTTACTTGGACCACACTATACATCTCTTCAAGTTCTGCATTCTTAAAAACAATACAATTCCTATAATTTTATAAAGGTTTACGTTATAGCGGTCCACTCATCCTTCCATAACATATTCTTTTCGTGATTAGCTTCAATAGTTAGAAATGTTCAAAATACACTTGAATCTAATTATGATTTACCTTTGGTCCATTGATGATAATTTTATTTTTTATAAAGAAAAAGATAACTTAGCCTTGAAATTTATTTATTTTTTCAATGTGGTGTTGGACAAGTCTATCACAAAGATCATGCATTCGGTATTAATTGGTCCATTGTTAAAGTGGTTAACTTTATCGGAAGGGATTTTTTGTGTTTAAAACATGTCATACAGATTTTGAGTTTGGGTTGGCCGGATCGCAATCGTCTCGTAACCGGTTCCTAACTGGATCGCAACCAGGTCAAGCTAACTTCACTGAAAATAAATTATTAAAAAACGCGTGTTAGTTCCGAAAATAAACATGACTTCTTTTTCTTTTAAATATTTTTTGTAACGTTAAGAAACAATATATGACTCTTAAACTCCTCTAAGTTAATTATAATTCCTTTTTCATTTTTTCTTTGTACTTTAGGATAAATTATGTTTTATTTGTTCTTATAGAATATCAAAATTAATAAAGTAATCGTAAAAACTTTTGGTAGTAGCTTAGTGCATAAAATATAAACATATTTAATTTAGTATATGTTCGTCATTAGAATGTAAAATAGAGGAGTGACTATGGCCTCTGTACAACTTATTGAAGACACTTTTCCGCATAATTTTTATCTTTTCGTTTAAATATGTTTTTCGTCTCTTAATCTTAGATGAAAACTGAAATTAATTTATCTTTAAAATCTTGACATAATTTAATCTCTTAATTTTAGAAATGCATAAATTTATTTTTCATGACTAAATTGTGTTAGATTTATTTAACGTTTTAAATATGTTTATTTGATTTATTTACACCGTTTCACACATTTTCACTTGAATATTAACTAAGAATAGCATTTAAAACGCGTTTAAAACGATAAATCAACTTAGCAAAATTTGATTTTGATTAATTATTTACGAAGATAAGAAATTAAATTGGTTTAAAATTTAAAAAAAAAATTAATTCTAATTTTCACTAGAAGTAAAATGACCACAATAATCTTAACCCTTATTTTCTTATAAACCAAATATGCATTTTCAGAGAATGCAATTAATTCTTCACATGGATCGGTAGTAAATACTCAAAAGTTTATTTCTCTTATTTATATCGGTGTTTGAGCACAATTATGAGAAGTTCTTAACCATGTATAGTTATTTATCTTTTCAACCTTTGTGGGCGCTTTATTGTTTTCATATGTATGATTTAACTTTTCTCTTGGTACAATACTATGTTAAGCATATCCAATCCAATATGGAAAGAATCTAATATGAAAAGAAGAGCATAGAAATATAATATAGAAAAAAAAAATCTTGGATGCATGTTTTAAAGAGAGAGCCAAGAAAACCAAATTGGTGACACGTGGAAATTGATGTTTGTAATAAGAATAAAAAATTGTTCATTTTTAAAGAAAATATATTATATGAGTTAAGAACATAAGTGAAGAAGGTAATATGAAACAGAGTACAATCTACTTTGTATTATTTCAAATAAAACTTACCGTTCTTTCAAACACAGAATCTGCAATTAATTTCGTATGCTAAAGTCTAAATAACTAAAGTTGTAACAAATATTCTCCAAAAAGAAAGAAAAGAGAAGGTAACTTCCATATCAGAATCACGTCCTCTGGTCACACTTTCTGAACTGAAGCGTATATAGAAGATCAAAGAAGAAAGAATGCAGGATAAGAAAAGAACACAGAGATAAAATTAGAGAGGAATGTTCATACCAACATCATGCCCATAAATAAATTTTCTTCTTCCTAATTCATTTTGTTCTTCTCAATTTCAGAGGTCGTTGATCTTCGGCCATTCACTAACACAAAAAAAATATATATTAAGATTTGGTATTTAAGATTTTTGAGGTCTTTTAAGCTCTGACGTCAATTAACATTAATTCAATTTATTTATACGTCAATTTTTGGATTTGTTTTCGTTTTCTTTTTTTTCTTTTACTTTTTGGCAATAGTTCCTTTCACTCAACTCATGAAAAATTACTATACAATATAAAATACATTCTTAAAAAAATTTAGAATCTTTTAAGTATTTTGAGTATCTCAAATAGTGAAATATAAAAACAATTGGTAAAAAAATATTACGAAAAAAAATTATAACTCAAATGATGAATTTTATAAATTTCAGAACCTCAATCATTTTTTAACACCCATTTTCCAACAACTTTTATTTTTGATGTATCTATCTGAAGTTCATGACAAAAGTTATGAACTTTTGAAGATTTTCACCACCATAATTATAAATTTGAGACCAATGTGAACAATGTTAGGAACAAGGCAATAAAGGAAAGAATAAAGGAGAGAAAAATAGACACAGAGAATTTAACGTGGTTCGGCTACAATGTGTATGCCTACGTCCACGACTACACTAGGAAGTATTTGTATTTTTGGTGTATCTTAAAGCTTTACATAGAGTCTCTTATATAGTAAAATAGAGAACCACAACTCACTATTCTAAGCGATGTGGGACTAAATCAAGCACCATAATTCTAACAATTCTCCCACTTGGGGTTTGATTTACATTACCACCTAGTGTAGTGCCTTCATCATCAATCTTCTCGAAGGCCAGTTGAGGCAATGCAAAGCCTCAACTTAGTTGTTGTGACAGTCTTGGT
>Ga0209589_1013493_pt1 | contig 10640 bp, 9 predicted proteins | sample CowpeawhiteBW_FD_187525 | JGI IMG/M metagenome (GOLD analysis project Ga0209589, IMG submission 187525) | Root nodule microbial communities of legume samples collected from California USA - Cow pea white BW (SPAdes) (version 2) | ecosystem: Host-associated > Plants > Roots > Nodule | place: USA...
TTAAGAATAAAAATAATAATTGTAAAAAAAAAAAAGCATGACATATATGAAACTAAAATGAAAAAAAAATATCAATTCTATAAAAACATAATTGTAATCTGGAATCCTTTAAAAAGAAGTCTTAAAAATGATAGATTGAATTGAAGAACGAAAGCTTGAAGAAAATTCAAATCCAGAATCTAGATAGATAATTATTAGAAGAAAAACAGAGAGATAAGATGAAAGAAAGTAAGAGAAAAGATACAATTAAAAGCTTACTGGCCAAACGTGTTGATAACCTGATTCCCCCGATTGCCATAAGAAGTTCATAGCTTTGCTAAGGAAACTGCCTCCATATTTCTGCGTATTTTCCACCTTCATAATCATTCTCTCTCCCAAAACAAGCACCAAAACCGATGCAAAGTGTAGTAACGTAAGCGGCATCATCACCATGCACTTCGACCTCATTTTTTTTCTTCTATTTCTTCCTAAGAAAACTTTTTTCCACTCCCAAATCTTTTGGTTCTTGATGCCAACAGAATAGCCAAGACCGTGAAAGAAATTGATTAAAATTTAATTAAGAAAGGTGGTAAGACGTTAGAAGAGGAAAAAGCAAAGAAAAATAGTAATATTATAATAACCAAAAAGGGAAACAAAATAAAATATGAGGAAAAAACAGGAGAATATGCAAGAGTATCTCAAAAGAAAGGAGCAGATGCAGGTTTTAGATTCTTAACAGGACAGACACTGACAATATTAATGCATAAGAGAGTGCACGTTTCGAGGTCGGAGGGAGATAAGCTGAAAAGGAGTGGATGCCAATTTTCAGGTTTTAAAAAGCAGAGGAATTATTCTTTGCGCTTGGAATTTTCTTCCCATAACTTAAGTCAATAAAAATATAATAAAATATAAATATACATAAGTATGTTAGATTGAATGTGTATTTTTTAGGAGAATGCGTTATTTTTATAAAGACATGTAGATCGTTAAAGCATTAATTTATTAATATCGTTGATTAACATATTACGGCTTAGTAATATCATTTATTTACAAATTATATTTTATTTAATTTATTATTTCTATATGTTATATTTATTTAGATTCATAACATATTATACTTATAATTGTATTTACCCAACGAGAAAGTCATCTCATCTCACCCACCTCACCCACAAAATATTGAAAATTGCATAAAGGAAGAAAAAAGTGATGAAAGAGTTTTGAAAAAAACAAAGATGTATAAAAACAATTGCTTCTTCAAAAAGAGATGTAACGTCCCATTTAAGTAATAAAATAACTAAATGAAAACATTACACAGAATAATATAAGAAGTTGAGTCAAGGAGTATAACGTCACTCCTATAGGTATCCAAGGTAGTTAGAAGACATTAATCGAGGCACACCACGATGCCAATACAAAACAGGGTAAAAGATCTAAAGTATTCAAAATACAGTTCTAAAATAATGCAATACATGGGCCACAACCCTAATAGAAGACATAACGAGTAGAGCCAACTCCAGATGACTAAGCAGCGGAATCACCATTTCCCTGTTGACAACGAGGAGTTCTCGCATCTGCTCACACCAATAAATTGATGATCATCGCAAGGAGAGAAAACCACACACACATAACATACAATAGAAAGGGTAAGACTCAAGATGCATATGTCAACCAATCATGTTATGACTTTTCAAACAATACACTAAGACTCAAGACACGACTCATCCAGATACATATAATTAGTCGGATTCAGTGGATGCTTGCACTTGTGATGGCCTTTCCTACTCTATCGAGCTAATTGTTACAGTGTTTCTTTCCCCCACACACAAGGTTAGCCCTTAAAGTGTTTCAGGCCTCCTGCTACTCTCACCACTCGAGTCAGTACGCTCTATGTGAGACTAACTGACTCTTTAGAGCGTCTAGATGCAATCCTTACCTTGAATCCTTACTAAATTATATAAATGGGGCACCACCATGAACTCCCACTAACAGGGGTCATGGAATTACGTCCCGACCAACTAAGGCACCACCATGAGGTATCACCTAGAGATTCATGAAATTACGTCCTAACCAATGAGGCACCACCACGAAATTATCGTGGAATTACGTTCTAACCCAACCAAAACCATGATTCCAACCATCATTGTAACATTATTGCTCATACTGAATTCATGAGCACATATATAACCAACCATTCATGTATATTCCATATCAAGATCATGCCAAACTCATCATTCACCACCCATAAACCATCTTTACTCATGCATATTCACTCATCTCATGCTTTAACATAGCAATCCAACTTAACAACACAATGCAAACAATTTTGGGATTTTAGAAATAAAACTGCAGCTTGTGTAAAGCTCCAAAAATTTTGTATTTATATTCAAATTAAATATGATTGAATCAAGGACCAAATGAAACAAGAACCAACTTAATTGAATAACTATAACGAAAGTTGTACACCAAACAAACAACAAAGGTCAATGTTGTCAACAACCAAACTACAGTGATCTTGCGATAAAAAACTACTCTCACTACAAAGCTCTGATTCAAGATCGGACCGGTCAAAGTCAAAAGCTATGTGTTAAGGATCACCTGTTAAAATATCAGCTCGATCGAACGTTAACGAAGTAGTTACTTTCATTTTACGAAAAGTCTGCAGTGCTATCAACAACCAAACTATAGTGACTTTGCGATAACAACTGCTCTCACTACAGAGATCCTATTAAAGATCCGACCGGTCCAAGTCAAGAATTATGTGCTGAGGATCAGCTATTAAAATATCAGCTCGATCCAACGGTTAACGAAGTAGTTACTTTCATTTTATGAAAAGTGTGTAGTGTTGTCAACAATCAAACTACAGTGACCTTGCGATAACAACTGCTCTCACTAAAGAGTTCCGATTAAAGATCCGCAAGTCAAAGTCAAGAATTATTTGTTAAGGATCAGCTGTTAAAATTTTAGCTCGATCCAACGGTTAACGTAGTAGAAATCTTCATTTTACAAAAACTGCGCAGTGCAGAAAAAGAGTAGCGTCACATCAATCAAACATACTCGCACACCATACATTTTTATTCGACCAACAACCTCATTCAAGCATCACAGCCATACAACAGATCAAAAATCAGCAAAATAACTTTGAAAAAAACATAAACACTAGCTTCCCTTACCAAGAAAATGCTAACTTAAGCGAATGAGATCCTTAGCGGACTAGCACCTAAAGTGGAAGCAAACAACGAAATTGAAAACAATGAGAGATGAATGAAAATGATCTATGACAGAGACTAGCGTGAAACTAAAGCTTGAAGAAAAGAAGGGAACGTAGAGAACTCAACTTACTTGGAGGGAATAGTTCAACGGAGAGGAAAAAATAGGGGAGCTCACTCAAACCCTAGCAGAGCTTCTGAAAACAGTTCAAGGAGAGTGTAAGGGGGTTGTTGGCAAAGTGAAAGCTGAATGAGAGTGTTTTTGGTTGTTTTAGGGTCTTTGGCACCCTATGGGCCAGTCTTTAGGCCCAATTGATTTAGGGTGTGCCTTTAAAATAAGGGTAGAAAATAAAGAGGGCTTTACAAGAGAAATAAAAGAAAAAAAAAAGAGTTTTTTTTTTTGGAATTATGCTCCATTATTCTTTCTATATTTATTTCAAAAACTCAAAACTCCTAAAATTTTCCTACCTTTGCCTTGGCCTCGTTATAACCTGTGAAAAGTCCTTATGATCTTTGAATGCATATTTTCTAAAAGTTCGTGAATATTAAAGTTTTGTTAAGTATTATGAGTGTTTACTTGCATGAGTATTTTGAGTGAAACACAAGCCAAAACACTTGAGCGAATTTTTGAGAGAAAATATACATTTTATCTTAAGTAATATCTTTCATATTTGATTTTCTTGTAAATTCAAAGTATTAACTCATGTGTGAAAAATATAACTTTTCCATTTGTATATACATGATAACTTGATTTATAGAAGATTGATTTATTTCAATAATGTTCATTCCTTTGATCCGGTGTTGATGTGTGAAATAAAAGACCTCAGAACAAGTTTTGAAATTACTAAATTTTGCCCAGAAGTGCAAAAGGATAAATGTGGAGGTGTGATGAGTTCATATTTATGCCCTCATTTGGTATTTAATAATGGAATTTTAATCGATTTTTGTGCTTAAAATATTAATTAAATTGGGATTTCTTATAATTGAGTTTATTGAGCATAAGATACAAAAACATGTTAAAAATAGCTTTTTAGTTGCATAAATATTTTTTTTTCAATATTTTGACGTGTGTTAGTGCAGCTGCAGCTAAGTTGAGCTCATGGAGATGTGAAAACAATTTGATTAAAGCTTCATAACACCTTAAAGATAAATCAAGAATAGGAAATTATCAAAATCACAAAAATCCAAGCCAAGCATTTCATGAACACGACAAGACAAGTTTGAAAAAGTGAAGAAGTTTGGCTAAGCCAATAAGAGGGAATGAACAACAAAAATTGGACCTTGCGGTTTTCTTTATCTTTGTCCAAAAGAAAGGCTTTGATAATTCATAAATATTTATGATAAAAGATAATTTGGGAAAATATATCTTCAGATAATTTATTTGATATTATTAAATAATTATCTTATTTAATTATGTCATAAAATATCAAAAGATAATAACTACCAAATCTTTTTAAATATGACAAGATCTTCTTGAATTTTTCTAGATCTCCACAACAAACAAATATATCTTAAAGATATTAGATTATTCAGAAGATAATTGGAGGAGATTACAAGAAGGGCAAAATTGGAAATTGGACCAAAATTAAGTTGCTGAAGAATTAATTAAAGATTTTTTATTAATTATCTTTGATATATCTCAAAATTATCAACAAAGAAAATCTTCCAAATATTTTAGAAACTCATAAAATTTGTTAATTATTTTAGAGATGTTATATCAAAAGATAAAAGATTTCAGCACCAGATTATATAAGATTCAAGTCCAATCAAGGCCTATATAAAGAGACCAAAGAAAAGAAGAGGACAAGCTCGACACTTCGGAATTTAGGAACCCTTAGGGGGGGGCTTATTTCTTTCTCTCTCATTTCTTCTTCTATTTTTATTTTATTTTGTATTTCATGGAGTGCTAAATGTAAGACTCGTGAAAATTAAATAATTAATTAATTAATTAATTAATTAATAAATGCGGGTAGAAAGAGCTTTTATGACATTAATTATTGTTTGATGTGACGTGGAAAAGTACTAGCTCAAGTGGTTGAGAGTACTTTAATTGTGTGAGAGGACTTGGGTTCGAGTCTTATGTATGCCAATTATGTGTTGTTGTTTTATTATTAATTTTTAATAATATGTATGAGCATGGAATTGGTAATGTAAGCATATACTGATTGGAGTGTATCACAAATATGAATTGGTTGAATTGGTTGTGCATTTGGCCTGCTAATTGATGGGTTGTGGGTTCAAACTTGGTTGGGAAAGAAACTAGAACTTTATTTTTTTAAGTGTAGGTTTGGAGGGAATATGAGAGGGCAAATTTCAGGTTAGGGGAGCTGAAATCCTATTTTTTCGGGTGCTGTGACAATTGCACAGATGATGGTTGGTGGTTCAACTTGGATCTTTGGGAACCAAATTGTGCCCAAGTTATGTTTATATGGTTGTGCATTATTTTTCAATTGAATGGTATGATTTGTTGTGCGAATTGGGCAAGGTTGGGTGAATTGTGTGCATGAACAGAGTCGAAACCCTGCAAGTCTCGCCCAAGCGAGTCCAACTCGCTTAAGCGAGAGTTGTAGAGTCTCATTTTTGGTTTTGGTTCGCGTTTCTCGTCTAGGCGACTAGGGTCAGGGTTGAACGACTTGGTCTTTCGCTTAGGCGAGAGACACTCGCCTTAGCGAGGTCGCGACGTGACCTGAGTGTTTTGAGCGCGAAACCTCGTCCAGGCGAAGAGTTGTGTGGGTTTGAGCGAACCAGGGTCTCGCTCAGGCGAGAAGGTCTCGCCTAAGCGAGATATCATGATCAAGTTTGAGGTGTTGCTTGCATTGTAGCTCAGGCGAGACAAAATTGTGTGTTTGGGCGAGAGTGTACCTCGCCTAGGCGAACAGACCTCGCCTAAGTGAGATATCGTGGTGAGACCACTGTTTCACACCCGCTCAAGCGAGGTGATTCAACTTGGGCGAGACAAATGCACTCGCTTGGGCGAACATGCATGGCTTAAGCGAGAATGGCGAGGAGCTAGGTTCTTATGTGTTGTGGTACTGAATTGCTTGGTGTTTCCAATAGAGGTTGGACCACGAATGTGTTTGGGCTTGAAGGACTAAGTCCAATAGAGGTCTGGGATGTGCTTGATGGTTGGACGTATGATGGGCATGGAACTGTGTAGTTTCCGTCGGCTGCTAAGTGGCGAGGAGTCCTTAGTATGGTGATTACATGCGTCGAGCGCACAATGGGCAAGGAACTGTTATGTTCCCGTCGGCTACTATTGGGCGAGGAGTCCATAGTATGGTGATTGCGTGTGTGCCATGGTCCGAGCGAGGGAGGCTTGGATGTTTTACGACAGACGAGGAGTTTTTCGGGTAGGACTATGAGTAGGATAGGCTCATAGGGTTGGACCACGAATGGGTTAGTTTCGTGGGAGCACAGTGAAGTCCCAAGACCTAGTTTATGTATATGACTCATGAAGGACTATGAGATCATGGTTGGGGAATTTGAAAACAATGAAATACTTAATCATGTTATTTTTGGGATGGTGGCATATTTATTTCATGTATATATTCATATATTGTGCATAGCTCACCCTATATGTGTGTGGCGATGATCGGATAACTAGTTATCCAGGAGCAGATGATTTGATAGGTGAGCCAAGAGATGCTTAGAGGCGGAGTGCAGGGGCTACCTGGGCTTTTGAAAGGATTTTCATATTTAGGCTTTTGATGTAGAATTTATTATGTTGAATTTTGGTTGATTTTGTAATAATGTAATTGTGAACTTATGAATTATGTTATATTAAAGTTTTAAATTTCCCGCGTTTTGGGAAATGGACTCATAATAAATGTGATTTTTATTTTCTTATTTTTTATTTTATTAATTAAAACCCATAATATCCTATCAGGATGTTACATTTGGTATCAGAGCAAAAGTTTTGAAAACTATTTTTTTTAATATTTGGGGCTTTTGGGGAGTGAGCTTGTCGTTTGATTGCTTGTGTGATTGAATTGAATGTTGTAAGTGAGTGAGTAGCTTTGCTTAACCAGTGAATTGAATTCTCAACAGTTGAATGTGGCGTATTCAGGCTATGGCTGCTAACAGGAGGAGAATGAGTAATGGTGCTGATGACATCGCTGAGGCTATTCACTGCATGGTGGATGCGATGCAGGTACCTGTAGCAGCGCAACCCAGAACAACCATTGCACCAGTCAGGGTGCCGACTATGGAGGATTTCTTGCGCCACAAGCCAGCGAAGTTCACTGGCAAAGTCTCTCCTGATGAAGCGGATGCATGGCTCCGCAAATGTGAGAAGATCTTCAAGGTGATGAACTGCGAAGATGAGCAGAAGCTGCTGTTTGCTACCTATCTGCTGAATGAGGATGTTGAATATTGGTGGGCAGGCATGCAACAACAGATGGGGACTAGGGAAGAGCTGGTGACTTGGGCCAACTTCAGGACTCGTTTCCTAGAGAAATACTTTCCAGATACAGTTAGACAGGACAGGGAGGCTGAATTCCTTGCATTGCAGCAAGGGGACATGACAGTGCAGGAGTATGTCAACAAGTTTGAGCATCTGGTGAGGTATTACTCGCAGGACATCACCGAGGAGTGAAGGTGTCTAAAGTTTGAGCGAGGACTCAAACATGAGCTGAAGAAGGTGGTAACACCTCTGAGAGAAAAGGTTCCCAGTCTTGGTGGAACAAGCCAAAAGTGCTGAACATCTGGAGAAAGGCCCTAATCCAGTTGTCCGACATTAGAGGAATGTCGTAGAGGTGAGACAAATGAAGAAGCCTTACAGCCGATCTCAGGCATCTCAGGGTCCCACTTGCTACCAATCTGGCGGACCCACCTGAAGAGAAATTGTCCTCAGCTGACAGGTGGAGTAGGAGGGTCAAGCGACTGTCGTAAGTGTTTTATATGCGACAAACCGGGACACTTTGCCAACAATTGCCCAAAAAAGAAGAATTTGGGTGTGAAGAAGCCAGCGAAATCGCCAGCAGAGAGAGCTAGAGCGGTTGGAAGGGTTTTTGCCTTGACCTCCACAGCTACTAAATCAGGTAACCTTATCCTCGAGCCATGTCTATTGTTGGGTCAGTTAGTATTAGTGTTGTTCGATTCTGAAGCAACGCATTCTTTCATTGCTAATGCTTGTGTGGGGAGATTGAATTTGGTGAAACGCGATTTGGGGTGTGAGGTGCTTGTTTTAACTCCCTCCTCGGGTCAAGTAGCTACCAGTTCAGTCTGCGTTAGGTGTTCAATGGAAGTGGCAGGTCGCAGATTCAAGGTGAACTTGGTGTGCTTGCCTTTGGAGGGACTGGATGTAATCTTGGGGATGGACTGGCTGTCTAACAATCACATTATAATTGATTGTGGATGACACAATTTGGTATTCCAAGAACATGAGGGATTGGAGTTAATCTCAGCTTAGAGAGCAATAAATGAAGTGGAAGCTGGAGCCACCTATTTTATGATAATTGCTCACACAGAGAAGAATAGCACCGCAGAGAAAATCAGTGTGATTCCAGTAGTGGAGGAGTATGCGAATGTGTTTCCAGATGAAATACCAGAATTGGCACCAAGCAGGGATGTAGATTTCACCATTGATCTTATCCCTGGAGCTGGCCCAGTATCCATGGCACGCTATAGGATGGCATCAGCGGAGTTGGCTGAGTTGAAGAAGAAAATAGAAGACTTGCTTGAGAAGAAGTTCATCCGACCGAGCGCATCACCTTGGTGAGCATTGGTACTCTTAGTAAAGAAAGAGGACGGTAGTTCGAGGTTGTGTGTTGATTACCGTTAGTTGAATAAGCTGACCATAAAGAATAAGTATCCATTGCCGAGGATAGATGATTTGCTGGATTAGTTGAAGGGAGCCGCAGTGTTCTCTAAGATTGACTTGAGGTCTGGATATCATCAGATCTTAGTAAAACCGGATGATGAGATGCCTCTAACCAAGGGACACACAACAAGAGCAATGGCTAGGAGGATACAAGAGGAATGGGCCTCCAATGCACATACAAGGCCCAACATGAACTTTACATGGGCCAAGGAAGATGTGAAGACCTAGCCTAAAACTCTTTGTTTGTAAATATTAGAATAGGGTTTATTTTTGGGCCTTGTATTTTGGGATTTGTAGAATAGGGTTTTTGTTTGGGCCATGTATTGGGCCTTGGAGGGTTTTTGGGCTTTGAAGAGAATTGGACCAAAGAAGAGTTGGGCTTGAAATTGGCCCAACAAAGAGAGAAAGCGCATTTATGAGAGGATCTAGATCCTTCTTACTCCAAGCTTGGTGACCAAGCTTCTCTTATGCGCCTAGAAGCAAGTCCCTTGTGACTTGCTTAGGTGGCAAGTCACACTTGCCTCATGCTCTCTTTTTGGCTCCAAATACCACATTCTAGATCCTTTTTCCCTCCATTTTTCTAGACCACTTGGCTTTCCTTTTCTACTATAAATAGAGAGCTTAGGACCCTTGTATTTTCATTCATGAATATAGTAGAGAAACTCTGTTGAGATGACTCCAGACTCCTCTCTTTTTGTGAATCAACTTAGGCTAGAGTTCTCCTTCTTGGTTTCCTCTAGCCCCCTTCCTTGAGTGTTGGCCCAACCTCACTTGAGAGCTTCTCCAAACACCATTGCCACACCACTTCTCCTCTCATCTTCTAACTTCCGCACCTTCATCCTTCTCCATGGAAGCTTCACCAATTCCGCATGGCTTCTCCTTGGCTTCCTTACTCTTGAAGATGTACTCATCATGTGGTATCTAGAGCCTTGGTTGATCAAGCTTGACGTCAAGAGATAAGTTCATCTTCCTTGTGGTTTTTCTTTCAATTTCCGTGTTGTTCATTACTTCCTTTGATTTTCTTGTTGTTTTTCTTCTTTTCACCTCATTGGTTATATGGTTCTTATCATTGTTCCTTTGGAACCATTCGACCATTGTGCCTAAGAGCTCAACCATGGTGAATTTGTGTGCCTCTTATATTTTTGTTTAAGTCTTATTCATTTTCTATTTCATCTATGTGAGTCATTTTAATTTTCTCATCCATATGTTTTGTCTAGAGTAATGTGTAGTTCAATTATGTCTTAAATTTCTTTGTTTAGCTTTCCATTTTGTTGTTGTTTTGCTGCTGTATTGCTACTATTTTGCTGCTATTTTTGGTTCATAAATACACCTTCTCTTCTCCATTGGAGCCTTGGAAATGAACCTTCACATCTAGATAACCTTTGTTATCTTAATGTCTAGTGGGAATTTTCCTTGTGCTTGCTTAATCACCTAAGTTTTCGTTTCTAGTGTGCTTTGTGTGCTTTTAATTTTCGCATTTGAGTTCATACTTGTTAATTAGTTCTTGGCAAGTTTTTTAGAGTTAATTTCCATTGTGTTTCCTTGAGTTTCATAATCTTCTTTTGATTCCTTTAAGTTTCCTTCTCTTTTGTTTCTATTAAAATGCAAATGATCAAGCATAGTGTGGTGGT
>Ga0209589_1013504_pt1 | contig 10633 bp, 4 predicted proteins | sample CowpeawhiteBW_FD_187525 | JGI IMG/M metagenome (GOLD analysis project Ga0209589, IMG submission 187525) | Root nodule microbial communities of legume samples collected from California USA - Cow pea white BW (SPAdes) (version 2) | ecosystem: Host-associated > Plants > Roots > Nodule | place: USA...
TTGGGAGATATTAATTTCGCACTGCAGCAGTGATTTGTAGAGGTTTTCCTCTCTTGTTCTTCTCTATTTGAAAGCTTTGTTGCTTTGTTATTTGGTTGGGTGTTGGCACTAATTTGTGCTATTGATTGAGACTCTTTTGTACTCTTGTTGATCATAGTGAAGCTATTTCTTTGGTCTGGACGACTCGTGGTTTTTACCCTTGATTTGAGGGGTTTTCCACGTTAAAAATCTTGGTGCCTTTATTTGTGCTTTTGGTGATTTATTATTGCTGCTCTTTGATTATTGCTCCTCATAGATTCTTGCAAGTTAGGGGAAATTATATCCGCTGCATTCTCTGGTATATTGTTTGTTGTTGTTTTCCCCATCAACTAGGGTGATCCTCTTGGCGAGCTCTTCCTTTCTATCCAATCATTTTCTTAAATCGTGTAAGTTGAACTTCTACTTGTTTTCTTGTGGGTCTTCTCTGTCCTAGCTTGCGTGTGACCCTACTTTGGTTGCATGTGACGTTTTAATCATCAATAAGAGTATCTATTTGTCAATGATCCAAATGGTAGATTTTGATCATTCTTATGTTATTCCTAGGTATAGATGATTGAGGTTGAGTCTATTGAGCTAAGGGTGTTTTGGTGTTCTTTGAGTCTATTGAGCTGATTGGGTCGGTTGAACCACTTTGTCAAGTAAAGGAAGCTAGTTTTCTGTTAAATTTTGGTGTGGACTGATAATCTTGATAGTTATTTGTAATGTGATTGTTGAATTAATGAGTTGTATGTTGAACTATTTGACGTGGTTTGTTGAATTGATGAGTTGTATGTTGAATTGTTTCATATTTGATATGTGTTTGGTCTTAATTTGGGGGAAATGTTTGAATCTGTGTTTTGAGCGATTGGGTATCAGTTTCTTTAACTCTTTAAAACCATTTGGAATCAAAAACACTAAAGGAAAGGTTCCTAATCAGTCAATTGCATAGGATCTTTTTCCCCAAATGGTTGTTTCTGATACAGCATCGGACGCCATTATAGTGTCGTCGGGAGCCAAGTCACTAACTTGGTGTCATCGGACACTACTTTTGGGCTATCAGGTGCTGAAAATCAGTGTTTTTCAGGGGTTGGGCATCGGGCGCCACTTTTCTAACATTGGGCGCCACCTTGTTTTTCTCATTTGTATGTCTTTGATAAAATGAAGATTCTCACTTTGTTAACCGTCAGATTGAGTTAAAATTTTGACAGTTGGTCCAAGACATGTGAATCTTCATTTTCATTTGTGGGATCTTTGTTTTAAAGTATGTGGTTAGAGAAAAAAATTTCACCATTTTGGTGGTATTTTAGTGTATGCATTCACATAAGGATTCAATATGGAGGTATCCTTTCTCTAATAACTAATCACACTCAAGTAGAGTAGAGTAGGTTATGTCATGAAGAGATGATTGAGGTCCTAGTCACTGGATTTGATCAAGTCCTAGGCACGAAGGAAACTTACCTTGTAAGTGGTTTGGTGATAGCCCCTTGAGGCCAAACTCTGCAGAGTTTGGAAACCACTGCAGGTGCACACCACTAGTGAGTCCGATGTCAAGTGAATGTATCCGGATAATTGAGTTTAGTGTCAATTGCTTGTGTGATTATAGACATAGATATGTTATATACCATGTTTGTATGTTTTTGGCATGATATAAATATATGTATGAATATTTTTTTTGTACTCTAACTTATCATGTTTTGTGTTTTGTGTTTTCTTGTATTATTTGTCTCTTCTTTTGTGATGATCACATATTTGATGGGAGCTAGATGAAGTTGTAGGTGTAGAGGCACCTCTAGTGGATGAGGAGCTATCAGTTAGAGTAGTGTAAAGTCTTGAGGAGTTTAGTAAGTGGTTATTTGTGTATAGGGTTCTTCTTCTTAGTTTAGTTTAAGTGTGTAGATGATATATTTTTATAGATCTATCTTTTGTAAGACTGTACTAATATATTTTATACATTGGATTACCTGTTTTGAATATTATAATGAAATATCCTATTTTATATGTTATATCTTATTTTTCATGATTTTGAATTATTTGAATTATGTTTCTTACCTCCAAAAACTCGGTGTACTAACTAGCAAAATTGTAAAAGAGTTGTGATATATAATGTCTATATAAGAAAAATATATAAAATGTTTTAATAATAATAATAATAATAATAATAATATAGATATGGTTAAATTATTCTTTTATTGTCTTTATTTAATTTTATTATTAAAAATTTCATGCAAATAAGTATTTAATTAGTTAATTACGGTTTTTAATAGTAGATAAATAAAAAAAATTATTTTTTACATGTTAAATTATTTCAGTATAATTCATCAATATAAACGTTATTTATTTAAAATACAATTCAATTGTATATTTATTTTTCACATAATAATACAAACAAACAAAAAATTATCATTTAAAGTTTTATTTTAAAAAAGAAATAAAAAAAAAAATTGCTAGAAGACTACAACGTAAGCAACAAGGAATGATATAAATATTAAATAACAAGGAATGATCACAACATAAAATAAAGGTCTACTTGTGAATGGGGTTTAATATTCAAGTTAGTAACTGAACACAAAAAAATAATGCACGTAAACATCGATATTGAAAAAGTGAGTTGAAGTGAGTCTCACAACTATGAAGGCTCTTTTTTTATAAACTTTCATGACCGTACCTTTTGGTTAAATACTATATTTATATTGAATTTTATGATATTATTAAACCCAAATAATACGTTGAAGATAAGACATGAGAGAGTTGAATTATAGACTTTACCTCTAAAAAATTGTTAAATGCTTTGTCAATAATGATTTATTTATAAAAGATTCAAATTATATTGTAAATATATCATATAAAAACTACTTATAAAATATTCAAACTATTATATTGTAAATATATCATATAGAGATAGATATATAAAAAGTTGTACATAATTTAAGAGTAACATCAATATTAATTTATAAAAACTTTTTTCTTATAATTTACCAAAAACATCTTTTTTACGGATAAAATTCATGAAAACAAATAATATCTTATACGGAATAGGAATTTTTGTGGGAACTCCAATTTTTTCAGAAAATCTCTTTTCCTTTTAAACTCATATTTTCTCTCAAAACCTTCCTCTCTTTCCCCAAATTTCTTATTTTGCTCTCATCTTTTTCGGTGATGGCATGTTGTATTCATTTTTTCTTGATGAATATTTTTCTTTTGAGTTAAGACCTAATTATCGTGTCTAAATCTTCTTTTTGGCCTTTTGTTGTATAGAGAGAGTGTTTCAACGTGTGAAGCTCTTTAGGGGGATAGTAGTGCTAGATCAAAACTATAAGGTAATGAGAGCTAATTGTTTAAAAGTTGTTAATTTTCTTGAAATGTTGAGTTTTTATTTTGAGATTTTATTTGGGGTTTTTGTATTTTGGAGTCGCATGGGTGGATTGATTAGTGGGAAGGAAAATATGATAATGTTACAAGATTGTAGTGTTAATATGTGAATGTTATGAAATTGTGATGTGTTTAGATTGTTATTGAATGGGAGATATGAGAATGAAACATAATGATGGAGGGAAATGTTGTGAATGAGTTGTATAATGACTTATTATTCTAAACCAGAATGATTTGTGATGAAATATTTGTGAAAGGATGTTATTATGCAGAATTGAAAAAGAGATTTATGATGATGAGAGTTAATATGTCTTGTTATTACATGTGTTATGGTGTTCTATTGTTAGAACTTGAGTTGTCAAAGTTTAGATTAAATAAAGGCATTGAATCTTTAAGGGGTATTTTTTAAAAGGCTTAAATAGTAGTTTGGTCCTAGTTTTCGTTCGGTTTTTTTAATGTAGTTCTAGTGTTGATTTTTTTTTTTCAATTTGCTCCTTTTCGCTAACACCGTTAAAATATTTAACGGATGTAAATAGTAACTGTCACGTGTCATTTTGTGATTTTTTTGATTTTTTAATTTTTTAATTTTTTTTAATTTTTTTAAAATTTTTTTTTAAATTTTAAAAAAATGTACATGTGTCAAGCCTATATCATGCCACGTGTCATTTTTGTGATTTTTTTAATTTTTTAAAATTTTTTTAATTACAAAAAAAATCCACGTGTCAAGCTAATATCATGCCACGTGTCAGAATTAGATTTTTATATTCAATTTGGTCCTAATATTCGTTATTTGTTTTCAATTTGGTCTTAGTTTTTTGTTCCTCTCCAAAGACAAAATATAATTTGTATATAAATGTTATATGGATATTCTTATTAAAATACATATTTTTATTAAATATTTTTAATTTAAAATTAGATTTGGTTTAAAATTAAATATTTTTAACCTCTTAAAATTTTAAATTAATGGTGTTATTGTTTTTTTTCGTTTTAATTTTAAACTAACTAATTCTAAATTAAAAATATTTAACAAAAATATGCATTTTAATATATACAAATTAAATTTTGTCTCAATTTGGAGAGGAACAAAAATGTTAAATTTTAAAAAAAAAAATTAGGACCAAATTGGAAAGAATTAACGAATATTGGGACCAAATTGAATATAAAAACCGACTCTGTGGCATGATATTAGCTTCACACGTGAATTTTTTTTAAATTAAAAAAATTAAATTTAAAAAAAAATTCAAAAACTAAAAAAAATTCAAAAAATCACAAAAATGACATGTGGCATGATATGGGTTTGACAAGTGTACATTTTTTTTAAAATAAAAAAATTAAAAAAAAAATCAAAAAAATCATAAAATGATACGTGGCAATTACTGTTCATATCCATTAACTATTTTAACGGTGTTAACGAAAATGACCAAATTGAAAAAAATTTACCAATATTAGGACCAAATTGAAAAAAAAAATCAACAGTAGAACCACATTGAAAAAATCGAACGAAAATTAGGACCAAACTACTATTTAAGCCTTTTTAAAATTTAGAATTTGTTTGAATGATGAAGTATTTGGTGACTTGGTTAAACTGTGAATCCTTATGGTATGTAAAGAGTAGAGATGTTGAATAATACTTATGGCATGATGATTGCATTTTAAGAATGTAGTATGCTTATATGATTGTCATAACATGTGGATTTATAAATGAAAACCTCAGGGTGTTGAGAAATTATCCAATTGCATGAAAGAAAACACATATGTCTACTGTGAACCATTAGGCAACAAGCACCATTGCTAGCATCCACTTCATATTTTGGCAAAAACAAGAGGTTCCAAGTGTTTCACGTAAGGTGGTCTAGATGTCACTAGGCGCGAAATGTTTTTAATATGTATAATGAAAAATATATTAAGTATCTTTCTATTTCTTTTATAAAACATAACATATAATGTCAATAAATAACAAAACTAAAATATAATAAAATATTTATTAAGATATCTTTTATTTTCTTTTTCATTATCTTTTTGAGTTTTCTACAAATTGTACTTATCTTCCATTTTCATGTGTTTTCTTTTTTATTTATAAAGAAAAAAAAAAGGAAATTAGAAACAAACTCATTATTTATTCTTTCATTTATTATTTGTTCTCTTCCATTCTTGAAGAATAAAGGTAACTCTAGCGACACACTTGATACTAAAATATTTGTTTAATAGTTATCATTATTTTCCTTATCTCATTCGTATATTATTTTTTTATGAATATAGAAAAAAAATAATGAGTTTGATACCATTAAAGTAACAGTTTAAGTTTTTAAATAAAATTTTGGGTTGTTACAATTACAACCTCAACAAACTTAATGAAACCATGAATAGAAAAAATAGCGCACCCTTACTTTTACCTTTAGGATCACATACTTGTTTTATTGTAATGTTATAAACATACTCACCCTTTAATTTTTGTAACACCCCATTTAATTAATAACATTAATTAAAAGAAATGTTACATAGGATAATATCGGAAACAAAGGTCTAAAGTATAAACACTACACCTAACATTTAACCAAGAGAAACTTGAATAGAAATTTAGGCACACCAAGATGCCAATGACCAAAGTGGAGTAAAAATCAACAATTTACAAAATAAAGTGCCAAGCATGACAATGCATGGTTCATGGCCCTAAAAGGAAGCTGGAAATCCAACCTAGAGAGACTAACCAGCAGAACCTCCATCACCCTGATGATCACGGGGAGTTCTCACATCTGCTCACATCCAACAAGTTGATGATCATCACAAGAAGAGAAAACCACACAACAGAAACATACAACAAACAAAATGGTAAGCTAGAGTAGAAAACAATTTATCATACAGTTACATACACTTTCATAGTTAAATATACATACATCATCCAATCAGGTTATGACCTTCCAGACAATACACTAAGACTCAGACACGACTCATCCGGATACATATAATTAGTCGGATTCAGTGGATGCTTGCACTTGTGGTGGACTTCCCTGCTCTACCCAGCTAATTGTTACAATGTCTCATCCCCCACATACAAGGTTAGTCCTTAATGAGTTTCAGGCCTCCTGCTACTCTCACCACTAGAGTCAGTATGCTCTATGTGAGACTAACTGACTCTTTAGAGTGTCAAGATGCAACCTTACCTTGAATCCTTACTAAATTATATAGATGGGACACCACCATGTACTCCCACTAACAGGGGTCATGGAATTACGTCCCGACCAACTCAGGCACCACCATGAGGTCTCACCTAGAGACCCATAGAATTACGCCCTAACCACATACAAATCATGTTTCATCAACCAAATAGGTATTTATCATGCATACCAATCTCATGTCAAACTTTATAACCAACCTTTATTCATATCCCATGTCAAATCCATACCAAACTCATCATATTGGATCCATGAACCAATTCCATACATGCACATTATTCATTTCATGCCTTTAGCATATTAATTCATCCAAACATGTGGCAAACATACAAAGACCAAGGAGAAATAGAACCTGGTCCATTCTCGCCTAGCATCTCGCTCAAGCAGAAAGGTCTCGCTCAGGCGAGAGAGTCCTTTCGCTCAGGCGAGCTCCCTTCGCCTAGACGAGGGCTCAAAAAGGGGAACAGTGGCTTCTTGCGCTCTCTTGCTTAGGCGAGCCGTCCTCGCCTGAGCGAGACTGTGCCTCGCTCAAAATAGACACTTGTCGCTCAAGCAACAGCTCATGCAGAAAAACCAGTACTCACCATTGTTCTTTATTGCAACAGCCCCACAAACAAGATACAAACAACTCAATAATGCATTTCATAAGTTCACAGCAGCACACAAGACATACCATAGTGAAATAGCAGTAACGTAAGCAGAAAAACGTAATACACAAGTGAACCTTAGCTTCCCTTACATGAAAATAAGCTAGTGGAATACTCTGATACACATACAGTGAGCACAACAGTCCTAAGGGTAGGTGAAAGAGCTGAAAACAAATGGTGAAACAGAACAGGAACGGGGTTACCACGAAACCCTAACTAGGATTACGAAAAATGTGACTGGAGGAGAATTAGTATTAGCTAAGGAGCAACTTACGTGACTTAGAGAACAAGGTTGAGCTACTTTGAAGATGGTGGGGATCCAAACCCTAGTAGAGGTTTTGTGGAGAGAAAAATAGGAGAGTTAGGGCACTGATTTTTCAGAATGAGTTGCAAATGAGGGACCTTAGTTGCTTTAGGGGCCTTGGCACCCTATGGGCCAGCCATTAGGCCCAACAGTGTGGCAGCCCTTAAACATTAGGGTACTAAATAAAAGTGGGCCTTACATTCTCCCCGACAAGAAAAATTTTGACCTCAAAAATAGAGACTTACCCGGAAAACAGATGCGGATGTGATTTCCTCATGTCCTCCTCTAACTCCCAAGTAAAGTCACTTGTCCTCCGATCCTAGATGACTTTGACAAGACTAACTGGTTTTCCCCGACGTTCCTCTACTCGGCTATCCTCTAAAGCCACGGGTGGTACTTCCATAGTGAGATCCTCCCTAATATAAACATCTTCCGCTTCCAAAACATGGGATGGGTCGAATACATATTTACTCAGTTGTGATACGTGAAATATCGGATGGAGATTTGTCAACTGAGGAGGCAAGGCAATCTCATAAGCCACTGGCCCAATCCTCCTCGAGATCTGGTAAGGGCCAAGGAACTTAGGAGAGAGTTTCCTTGACCGGAGTGCCCTTCCCACACCAATGGTTCGGGTCACTCTCAAGAATACATGGTCTCCAACAGCAAATTCTAAAGGTCTCCTCCTACGATCCGTATAAGCCTTCTGCCTACTCTGAGAGACTTGCATCCTATCTCTCACCATCCTTATGTTCTCAGTGGTCTGCTCTAACAACTCTGGCCCAACCAATATTGCTTCCCCATCCTGATACCAACACAGAGGGGTCCTACACTTTCTACCATAAAGAGCCTCATATGGCGCCACGCCAATGCTCGCATGAAAACTATTGTTGTAGGTCAACTCTATCAAAGGTATGACTTCATCCCAAGCACCCAGATGATCCAGCACGCATGTCCTCAACAAATCCCCAAGTGACTGGGTCGTTCTCTCAGACTCGCCATCGATTTGGGATGATAGGCTGAGCTCATAGTCAACTTGCTTCCCAAATCACTCTACAAGGTCTGCCAAAACCGCGATGTGAATCGTGAATAGAAAAAATAGTGCACCCTTACTTTTACCTTTAGGATCACATACTTGTTTTATTGTAATGTTATAAACATATTCACCCTTTAATTTTTGTAACACCCCATATAATTAATAACATTAATTAAAAGAAATGTCATATAGGATAATATCGGAAACAAAGGTCTGGAGTATAAACACTAGTCCTAACATTTAACCAAGAGAAACTTGAATAGAAATTTAGGGACACCAAGATGCCAATGACCAAAGTGGAGTAAGAGTCAACAGTTTACAAAATAAAGTGTTAAGCATGACAATACATGGGTCGTGACCCTAAAAGGAAGCTGGAAATCCAACCTAGAGAGGCTAAGCAGCGAAACCTCCATCACCCTGATGATCACGGGGAGTTCTCACATCTGCTCATATCAACAAGTTGATGATCATCGCAAGAAGAGAAAACCACACACCAGAAACATACAACAAACAAAAGGGTAAGGTAGAGTAGAAAATAATTTATCATATTGTTACACACACTTTCAAAGTCAAATATACATACATCATCCAATCAGGTTATGACCTTCTAGACAATACACTAAGACTCAAACACGACTCATCCGGATACATATAATTAGTTGGATTCAGTGGATGCTTGCACTTGTGGTGGACTTCCCTGCTCTACCGAGCTAATTATTACAATGTCTCATCCCCCACACACAAGGTTAGCCCTTAATGAGTTCCAAGCCTTCTGCTACTCTCACCACTAGAGTCAGTATGTTCTGTGTGAAACTAACTGACTCTTTAGAGTGTCAAGATGCAACCTTACCTTGAATCTTTACTAAATTATATAGATGGGACATCACCATGTACTTCCACTAACAGGGGTTATGGAATTATGTCCTGACCAACTAAGGCACCACCATGAGGTCTCACCTAGAGACCTATGGAATTGTGTCCTAGCCACAAATAAATCATGTTTCACCAACCAAATAGGTATCTATCACGCATACCAATCTCATGCCAAACTTTATAACCAACCTTTATTCATATCCCATGTGAAATTCATACCAAACTCATCATATTGGATCCATGAACCAATTCCATACATGCACATTATTCATTTCATGCCTTTAGCATATTAATTCATCCAAACATGTGGCAAACATACAAAGACCAAGGAGAAATAGAACTCGGTGCACTCTTGCCCAACATCTCGCTCAGGCAGAAAGGTCTCGCTCAAGCGAGAGAGTCCTCTCGCTTAGGCGAGCTCCCTTCGCCTAGGCGAGGGCTCGAAAAGGGGAACAGTGGCTTCTTGTGCTCTCTCGCTTAGGCGAGCCCTCCTCGCCTGAGCGAGACTATGTCTCGCTCAAAACAGAGACTCGTCGCTCAAGCGACAACTCACGCAGAAAAACCAGGGCGAGCCTCTGTTAGTCTCGCCTAGGCGAGACATGCTCGCTTGGGCGAGAAAATCAGTGCTCACCACTGTTCTCTCGTGCAATAGCCCCACAAACAAGATTCAAACAGCTTAATGATGCATTTCATAAGTTCACAGCAGCACACAAGACATACCATAGTGAAATAGCAGTAACGCAAGCAGAAAAACGTAATACACAAGTGAACCCTAGTTTCCCTTACCTAGAAATAAGCTAGCGGAATACTCTGATACGCACACAATGAGCACAACAGTCCTAGGGGTAGGCCAAAGAGTTGAAAACGGTGAAACTGAATAGGAACGAGGTTACCACGAAACCCTAACTGGGATTACGAAAAATGGGACTAGAGGAGAATTAGTATGAGTGATGAGTGCGTATTTTTGCCCTTAGTCAGTGTTTAATTCTGGGTATTTAATTGAATTTGTGTGTTTAAAGATTGATTTAATTGGAATTTCCTATAATTCGGTTTATTGAGCATGAGGTACAAAAGCATGTTAAAAATAGTTTTTTAGTTGCATAAATTTTCTTTGGATATTTTGAAGTGTGTTAGTGCAGTTGCAGCTAAGTTGAGCTCATGGAGGTGTGGAAATAAATTGATTAAAGCTTCATGATACCTTAAAGATAAATCCAAG
>Ga0209589_1013507_pt1 | contig 10631 bp, 6 predicted proteins | sample CowpeawhiteBW_FD_187525 | JGI IMG/M metagenome (GOLD analysis project Ga0209589, IMG submission 187525) | Root nodule microbial communities of legume samples collected from California USA - Cow pea white BW (SPAdes) (version 2) | ecosystem: Host-associated > Plants > Roots > Nodule | place: USA...
CAATGCCTTCACAGTATATGGAAGTAATTTACTCATTTGTGGGGTAAGAATCTGACCATCATTATTGAATGAAGACTCATAATGTTGTTTACTAATATATATATATATATATAAGGTAAAGTTTAGCGGGTACGGGTATCCACGGGTACGGATACTATGATACCCGTACCCGCCCCGTTAACATGCGGGTATCAAAAATATCCATACCCGCGGGTAGCGGGTATCCATTTTTAATATCCATTTCCTATCTGTTGCGGGTTTTATCCGCGGATACCCGCAGGTACGGATTTTTTTGACATCCCTATTTATAGGTCATAAGAAAACTTGAGGATACTTTTCAAAATAAACATATGGTGTCTATACTTTTACTATTATATAAAAAAGGATTTTGCATTTTGGTGTGCAGATTTCTTTTTTAATTTTGCCTTTAATTATAAATTTCGTTTTTTAAATTTAATCAAAAAAATTATCCAAAATAACTTTTTACAATAAAAAAATTATTTACAAAATAAATAAAAATGATCAAAAATAAAATTGTAAAATTTATCTATATCTACTTTTGTAATTATAATAAAAAATTTATTATTCTTTGCTATAAAAAAATATAACACACATGTACTCGTATATATTTTCATAGTCTTTTATAACGAACTTTCTAGCAATTTTTTTTTCTAAAGTAAAATTTTAAACAAAATTTCTAGAATATAAATAAGAGATTCTAAAGCGGATTTTGTGGAATGAAAAATTATACTATAATTATAATTTTTTTACTTTTTTATTATTAATTTTTTGACATGATTTAGTGTATATCATTAATTCTGTAAACAAAAAAAATAATACATTAATTAATAATTCATACTAAATTCATACTAAATTAGGCCAAGAATTAAAAAATGAAAGACATAACATTATTATGAAATGAAACTTCTATTCTATATCTCTTCTTCTTCCTCTTCTCAAATATTGGAAACGGAGTGTAATACAATAGAAAATTTATTTTTAAGTTTTTTGTGTTAATACAAGGATGTGGTTAATAATAATTGAGATAAAGAAAATATTTGAAAAAAAGGTTAAAAAATTATCGCCGAATCCAATATAATTGTCTAGCAGCCCATTATTCTAATTAATTGATTTATTACTCACCTACTTGTTTTTACACCTAATAGGACAAATATTATTTTTATTTATCATTATCATTATTTTGCATACAGTAGTAAAACAAAATTCTAATTCACGAGAATATCTCCATCTACACTTGTTTTCGTGTTTTATAATACTCATTTTGGCAGTGTTCCAATTCCAATTATTGAGATGCACATGAATTATTAAAGTAATTGATGGAAATAACAACTTCAGTTGTTCCAAAGTTCCATAAATTCGTTCAATCACTAACTATTCAAAGAATAATATGCACATTTAATTACTCATTTGTTCTAATATTTTAATCACTTGTACATTTTAACCATATGTACATTTAATTATATTAGTTTTTACATACATATTTTTTTTTAATCTGCCTTTAAAAATGTTTACAAAATATAACAAATGTTTACATACAAGCTTGATTCAAGCCTATAAAATTTTTTTAATCTGCCTTTAAAAATGTTTACAAAATATAACAAATGTTTACATACAAGTTTGAAGTCTACAAAATCAGTTTGTAAGGTAAGATTCGTACGTCATTTCGGTAGAATAAGCTTTAATTTTATTTTGTTTAAACAATGACTCTAATACTATATTGGAAGTGAGTTTTAAGCTTATCTCAACCCCACAAAATCGACTTGTAAAGTGAGATTTTCACCTCACTTATATATTATAAAATTGTCTCATCTTTAGTCAATGTGACACTTCTAACCAGAAAATATCTTATATATATTTTTTTATTTATTTTTGGTTTATATATATTTTTTGAAGTTTCTCTAAATATGAACAAGAAAAAAGAAAAATAGTAAGAGAATTTATTTTAAAATAAAATGTGAAAAATAAGTAGTGGGGTGAGAATAAAAGAAGCTTTTATATTAAGGAAGCGTGTTTGCGTGGTAAGGTGGAAGAAGGAGAGGCTGCTATTGTCGCATGTGTCAAATGGGTAGGAAAGTAGCAACTCAATGCCTCTCTCTAACTAAAGCAGCTTTCGCACTTTCCACCGTCTAGAAACTTTCTTCTTCCATTCTTCAACAAAATGTAACATTTTTAAAGTGGGTTAGTTACGTCATCAAATAATTTAGGCATCAATTTAAATGTTCTATCACATATAAATGATAAAGTAAGAAAAACTTATAAATTTAATATCTTAATTAAAAGTAATGATAATTATAAAAATGTATGGATTTAATTATTTTAACTAATTTTTTTAAGTTTATTTTTAAACACATTTCATCTCAACTAACTTTGAAGTAAAAATGTTTAAAAGATTTCGTTAGGTGAGATGAAATGTATTTGAAACATCAAATAAATTTAATAAAATTAGATTAAAATAACTAAATGTACACATTTTTAAAGTTAAAAGATTAAATTAGATCAAAATTTTAAAAAATAACTAATTTTAATTTCCGCTGAAAGTTAATGTAAAAAATATAAAGATAATTGTACATAAAATATACCATTTTGAAATATGAAAGAGTGTTTAAAATTTCATATTAATTAAAATAAAATATATAAGTAAATGTAAAATTCATTTATATAACATTTAGTTAAAGTTAAAATTATTACTTTTTAAAGGGTTAGGTTCTATTCCTAATTAAAAAACCAAATATTACAATGTTCTCAAATTCATAGTAATCTCTATACAAGGGAAAGGAATCAAGTTAGAGAAAACAATAACTTATCCCAATTGAAACAGTTTTCTTTTTCTATAAGGAACTTGACAAGAAAGGGCACATGAATGTGTGAAACTTTGACTTTTCCTTATAGGAACTTGGCAAGAAAGAACACAGACGTGTGTGTATATATATTCACATCAATTGTGTAAGATCAGAGAAAAAGTGAGAAAATCAAGAGCACAAAGAGAAGATCAGAGAGATGATGGGGGAGCTATGGACTCAGATGGGGTCGTTAATGGCAACCGTGGTGTTCATGTACACCATTTTTGAGAAATTCTTCCCTCCTTCCTTCCGTGACCGTGTTCAAGCCTATGCTCAAAAAGTGACCAACCATTTCAACCCTTACATCCAAATAACCTTTCCTGAGTTTTCAGGGGAAAGGCTGAAGAAAAGTGAAGCATACAATGCCATCCAAACTTACCTCAGTGCAAAGTCATCACAGAGAGCCAAAAGACTGAAAGCTGAAGTGGTGAAGGATAGCCAAAGCCCACTGGTTCTCAGCATGGATGACAATGAAGAGATCACAGATGAGTTCCAAGGTGTGAAAGTGTGGTGGAGTGCAAACAAAGTAAGCTCCAATCCACAAAGGTACAACCCTTTCTCTTACTACGGTTCCTCTGATGAGAAAAGGTTCTACAAGCTCACTTTCCACAGAAGCTACCGTGACATCATCACCATGTCTTACATCAAACATGTGTTGGATGAGGGGAAGGAAATTGAGATGACAAACAGGCAATTGAAGCTTTACACCAACAATCCCAGCAGTGGTTGGTATGGTTACAAGCAGTCAAAGTGGAGCCACATAGTGTTTGAGCACCCTGCCTCCTTTGAAACACTTGCAATGGATCAGAAAAGGAAGCAAGATATCCTGAAAGACCTTGCTAAGTTTAAGAAGGGCAAGGAGTATTATTCAAAGATAGGTAAGGCTTGGAAAAGAGGGTATCTTTTGTATGGCCCTCCAGGGACTGGGAAGTCTACCATGATAGCTGCTATTGCTAAGTTCATGAACTATGATGTGTATGATCTTGAGTTGACAGCAGTGAAGGACAACACCGAGTTGAGAAAGTTGCTGATTGAAACTCCAAGTAAGTCTATTACGGTGATTGAGGACATTGATTGTTCTCTTGATCTTACTGGCCAGAGGAAGAAGAAGAAGGAAGAGGTTGAGAGTGATGAACCAAAAGATCCTATGAGGAAGAATGAGGAGGAGAGTAGCAAGAGCAGCAAGGTAACTCTATCTGGGTTGCTGAATTTTATTGATGGGATTTGGTCAGCTTGCGGAGGTGAGAGGATCATCATTTTCACCACAAATTATGTGGAGAAACTTGACCCTGCTCTCATCAGGAGAGGGAGGATGGATAAGCACATTGAGATGTCCTATTGTTGTTTTGATGCATTCAAGGTGCTGGCCAAGAACTACTTGGATGTTGAGTCTCACCTTTTGTTTGGAAGAATTGAAAGATTGTTGAAAGAGACAGAAACGTCACCTGCTGATGTTGCTGAGAATCTGATGCCAAAGTCTGAGGATGAAGATGTGGAGACTTGTCTGGAGAATTTGATTATGGCTATTGAGAAGAACAAGGAAGAAAAAGCAAAGAAAAAGGCAGAAGAAGAAGCACAGAAAAAGTTGGAGGAGGAGAAAGCCAAAGAAGAATCTATTCAGAATGAGGAAAGAAACAAAGAAAAAACTAGGGAGAATGGTGTGAAGGAAAATGGGTTTTGTTGATGGGGAAATGGAAATGTTTTTGCAAATAACAATCAATTACTGATCTAGCCATTTAGTTGGTATATACTGCAGTATACTACCACTACTAGGATTTTGTATTGGAATATCTACCAATTTTTCCAAATGTATCTTCTTGGCTTAATAAGAGTCAATTTTTCCTTGTCTTCTGGTTTTTCCAATGTTTCTTAGATTAGCAGATTGAACTCACCTCTTTCAGTTTGTGCCATCTTTGTATAAAGCATAATGCTTCATTGGAAACCTACAATTAACATGCAATGATCATTATCTTACCAATCTAACTCATTCTTCCAATTCTCTTGCAGGCCAAAAAGAAATTATTTTTCTTTGATCTCTGACGTTGTTAATGACTGAAAGGTTCAATGTTTCTTGAATAAATTGTTTTCAATTACTGGTTCACAAGTTAATTATCAAACAGTTCTCAGTTTCAATTAATACTTTATATTAAATTGTGATAGTTACAAAGTTAAACATAGTTATGGACTCAATGTAATTATTAGACGACAATCTAGCATTTGTAGTTTTCACTAGTTACTGGTTTTCGGACCATTACTGATAATTACTCTATATTTTCTACATTTTGATCCACACTCAAACACGAAGACCTTTTTCCTTTCCCTTCCTAGATTCATACATGGACAGTGAAATCAAATAAGAAAACTAACTAGAATTTTTTTTATAAACATTCAGAAACATTTAACCTATAATAATCTGCTATTAAATAAAAATGATAATAAAATAAAAGTAAGTCTTTTCATTCTGTTTTCTTGCTCTGTGCCCTCCCAAAATAGAACATAGAACAGGCCTAATTTACTTTTTCTTGCAAAAGCAAAGTCTGGTTTCATCTTTATCCGGTGACCTTTCAACCTTTATAAGAACCACTCAAAATGAACACTGTGTAGCATAAGAAAGTCAAAAATTGGGATACCTAACCAAATGTTTTGTTTTTCTACTCCATTGTGTCTTCTTATCCAATTGATTAAGGAACCTGTAGTCGGTGCTTTGACAATTTAGCATGCATCAACACACGTCATACACAACAACACATTTTTCTAAATCTGATCAAATTCACAAATAAACTAGAAACCAGCACAGATATAGTGGAAGTGCTTCTAATAAATTATTTATGACAAGATGTAATGAAAGAAAACTTTTTCTAATATACTAGATTATGTGTTTAATATTGGCAATAAAGTTTGATCATGTGAATCAACCAGAAGTCACGAATCAGATCATTCTACTGTATTACAAAATTCAACAAATTTCTTGTATAATATGATTTATGATTTATCCACAGTGTGATATGGTCTATTTTTATTTGAAGTATATCCAAAGATATTATGAGGTATGAGAGGGATATTTTGTCACACATATCCTGAATCTTCTATATAAGACAATGTCTGAACCAGAAAGTTGTCTGCAAGAAAAAATAAGAGGTGGAAACAAGATGAATCCAGGTGATATGTTTGGTCACATAGGATCCATAGTTGGTTCCTTGATGTTTGTTTGGGCCATGTTTAAGCAATTTTTCCCTTACCAAGTTGTGAACCAAATTGAGAAACACTCCCAAAGATTGGTGACTTATGTGTACCCTTACATCCAAATCACATTCCATGAGTTCACGGGTGAGAGACTGATGCGGAGTGAGGCCTTTTCTGCCATAGAGAACTACCTCAGCTCCAAGGCATCAACACAAGCAAAGAGGCTCAAAGGTGACATAGGGAAGAACAACCAGAGTCTTGTTCTCAGCATGGATGATCATGAAGAAGTTGGTGATGAGTTCAATGGTGTGAAGCTTTGGTGGGCCTCTGGGAAGCACATTTCCAAGGCACAGTCCACAATTTCCTTCCACCACCCTATGTCAGATGAGAGAAGATACTACAAGCTCACTTTTCATAAGAGAAACAGAGATGTGATCTTAGGGACATATCTTAACTATGTTATGCAAGAGGGTAAGGCCATTAAGGTGAAAAACAGGCAAAGGAAGCTTTATACCAACAGTGGTTCTTATTGGAGCCATGTGGTGTTTGAGCACCCTGCAACATTTCAAACACTGGCTATGGATCCTGAGGAGAAGGAAATGATCATTGATGATCTCATCACATTCAGCAAGTCAGGGGGGTTCTATGCAAGGATTGGGAGGGCATGGAAGAGAGGGTACCTACTTTATGGACCCCCAGGAACAGGCAAGTCCACAATGATTGCTGCTATGGCAAATTTGTTAGGATATGATTTGTATGATCTTGAGTTGACTGCTGTGAAGGACAACACTGAATTGAGGAAGCTTCTGATTGAGACCTCAAGCAAGTCTATAATTGTGATTGAGGACATAGATTGTTCACTTGATTTGACTGGCCAAAGGAGGAAGAAAAAGGAAAAGGAAGAGGAAGAGCAAGAGAAGAATCATCCAGGGCAAAAACAACAAGAGAAAGATGTTAAAAGTAGCCAGGTAACACTTTCTGGTCTTCTGAATTTCATTGATGGGTTATGGTCTGCATGTGGGGGTGAGAGACTCATAGTTTTCACCACAAACTATGTGGAGAAATTGGACCCAGCATTGGTCAGGAAAGGGAGAATGGACAAGCACATAGAGTTATCCTACTGTGGCTTTGAGGCATTCAAGTTGTTGGCTAAGAATTATCTTAACATTGATGCACACCATCTGTTTGGCACAATACATGAACTGCTGAAGCAAATCAAAATTACCCCAGCTGAGGTTGCAGAACATTTGATGCCTAAAAGTGCTTCTGGGAATGCAGAAATTCACTTGAAAAGTCTGATTCAAGCACTGGAATTGACAAAGATGCAAGAAAAAGTTGTTGTGCATGGTCCTCATTGGACTGAAAATTAGTCAAATAGTGTGGATACTTTTCTCAATAACTTATAATAATACTTGGTGAAGTATATTTAATACTGAGTGACATCTTTAGAACATTCATGAGCTGAACTTTAAAAAATTGTAGAACTGCTACACCTGTCGTTTGTGGCCTAAAACATTGTTCTATGGCCCAATCTAAGTGGTACCTAATTGATGACCTAACTAAATTTTCCAACAGACATGTGCTGATGATTGGAAATGCATAGAATATGTATGAAACTAGTGATCTGATAAACTCATGCTGTATACCTTTCTACGCAAGCACGCACTTCATCTTCATTACACTGCACTAAATCCAGAATTGTGATAAGAATGGTGTAAAGTTGAAGAAAAGGGAATGCAAACATCATTGAATAACAGATAAAAACAACAGAAGTGATGTTGCAACAGATTCAGATTATATATTATATGGATACAAGTGTAGAAATATCCTTTTATTTTTTATTTTACAAACTCAAGTAATCGATTAATTACTCTTAAAATTAAGATCATTGATATACAAAGAAAAGAATGAGCTTTCGCCAACTAAAGAATGATTTTAGCCAACTATATATGTCTTTAAGAACACTTTTTTCTTATAAAAATGGTTTTTGGTATATTGAATGGACCAAAAATTATTTAATTAAATTTTCAATCAAATAAGATTTTTCTTTTTTAATTTTCTTGATCACTTTATTAATTATTAAGTTTCAAAATAGAAATAATCATTAATAAAATAAAGTTGCCTCGATAAAACTAATTTTCAAGTTAATTTAATTTTATAACGTATCTATGCTTTTTAATTTATATTTTTACTATCATTAAATAATTTTAAAATATTTTGAATTTAGTTTTTATATTTTATATTTCATAAGTAATTGAAAATACTCTTCAAGTGGACGATGATAAAAGCAGCAGCGGTAGTGTGTTGCAACAATGAAGGGTAGTTTAGTCTTTTTATTGGTGTGATGCAGTTAGTAATTGGGAGAACATCCATGTTAAGATTTATATAAGCATTGAATATGGCCCAACCAAAGATAGGATTTTTGTTATCGGACCTAGGAAGCATAACAAGGCTATTATTTTCTGCACCACCATGTTTTGCTTATAGACCCCCTACTTTTTAAATATTCATTTCACGGATTGTGATTTGGCAATTACTTCATGCACTCCACTAAATTTCTTCTCCCACCTCGTCAAAATGCTTCCGGAAAAATATTTTCGTAGAAGGAAGAAATGTTTGCTTTCCGAAAAAAAAAATCCAGAACTATTTATTGATTTCTAGAAAATAAATTTCAAAAATGATGGGTGCAAAAAGTAATTGCCTCGTGGTTTTTACCTTGTTTGAAACTAAAATTTCCTTTTTCGGCCACTATTTACAGTTGCATTTCAGTTCTTGGAGCATTTCTTCCCGTACTCCCATAAAACATTTTATCTCATCTTATTCCTAAATAAAAATATATTAAAAATCCTAAATTTCTTTCCTCTTTCTTCACACAACAACGTCCCTCTTGACCTTACCTTGTCATCTTTATCATCTTCCTCACTCATAACCAATTTCATATTTACAAAACTAATTTTGGATTGACCAATCCGAAATGCACATCTAGATAATTTAGTATACACTCCCAGGTCAATGCATGAAAATGCATGTTTTTTATTTTTTTATTGCCGACTAAAATTATCTATAACTGTTGAGATAAAATGACAACTTTGATTGGAGAACATTATCAACAGTACCATGTCAAGGTTGTTTGTAGATACTAGCAATTACGAACATGAAAATGATAATGAACATCAATTTTAATTTTTCTGGCCGTGTTCAATGGTTGTGTGCATAACTTACATATATTTAGTTGTTAAAGTTTTAAATGTACATTAGTCTCAAGAGTTGATAAATCTAGTAATTCTTTTTTAGATTTTATCCTGTTAAATTTTTTGGCATTTCAAACAATCATCGTAGGATAGCATGAGTATGTTGTCTAGTTCTTAAGTTTGATACTTTTGTTATAATGCACTTAGGCTTCTTGAATTATATAATTGAGGAGCATTTTTTTTTATTAAGGCCTAAAAGAAGTATAATGACAAGATCTTTTGGAATCATTATTTATCTATTTTGTTATGCTAGTTGGAAATGCATGGGAATTTTTTCAGATGTTAGATGCACATCCACTGTCTCCATTGTTGTCCATCCATCACTTGAAAGCATTGGAGCCCATATTTCCTGACATGGATAGAGTAGAGGCTTCAGGGCCTACATTAGGGCCTACATTACAAACATGAATTAAACAAACAAAAAAGCATACACTTCCAAATTGGTCAATCTGGTATGCATTATTAGATCTGAAAGTGTATATCAAATTACTCAATCTAATATGTAAATTTACATACCTGGGGTAATCCTGTATGTAAATTTACATACTAGATTGGGTAATCCGGTACATACTCTCGATTTCAGGCAGTGCATTTCAGATTAACCAATTCCAAAATAGTTCTATCAAGATAAAATTGGTGATGGGTGAGGACGCTATGGAGATAACGACGCGAAGGTCAAGAGGGATGTCGACTGAAGAAAAAAGAAATTAGGATTTTTAATATGATTTTTACAGGGGTAAGATGGGGATAAAATATTTTACGGTGGTGCTGGAAAAAATGGGTGTGCAGGAAGGTAGAAAAAGAGTGGGTGCAGAAAGAAATGCTGCGGTTCTTGCCTTGGGCATTTTGTTGGCAAAGGATATTATCAGAAATCAAGATTCTGTAGAGAATGATATTGGGAAACTCCTTTATTGAGTATTTAGTGTTTTTTTTTTTCAATGTACTTGAATTAATAGTTGTTGAAATAGAAACATGAAGTTTAAGATTTGATGATAATATAGAAGCAAATGTTGAATGTATTAATCTTGTATTTAATTTTGAAGTGGTTGTAATTTGTGATTTTAATTATGTTGTAGAGATGACAAATAAACCCGTGTCCGTGGGTATCACCCGAACCCGTCCCCGTTTTGACGGAAAATCCCCGCTTTGACTGGGTATGGATATGGATATGGGTAATACCCAAAATTTTCAATTGGGGATAGAGATGGAGATATATATATACCCGCCCAAATACCCGTCCCCGCTTAAATTACTAAACTATTTATAATTTATTAAATAATCTAAAAAATATATATAAATAAATAATATATTTACACATATAATATAATATAATATA
>Ga0209589_1013509_pt1 | contig 10628 bp, 2 predicted proteins | sample CowpeawhiteBW_FD_187525 | JGI IMG/M metagenome (GOLD analysis project Ga0209589, IMG submission 187525) | Root nodule microbial communities of legume samples collected from California USA - Cow pea white BW (SPAdes) (version 2) | ecosystem: Host-associated > Plants > Roots > Nodule | place: USA...
TATATATATATATATAAGGGTAAAACCGTAAAACATAATAAACCAAAACAAAATAAAGACATTAGTTACAACAGTATTTAGTTACAACAAAAGGAAAGAAAACTCTTCTTTAAATTTATTTTGCATGACAATATGAAAACATGTGTCTCACTTTGTAGCATAACCTATTGTGGAAATTCCTCTTGCCAAGATGACTTTACCCTAAATCAAACATGCTTATACAGAAATCACATGTAAATGAAGAATGACCTCACAACGTTTTTGCAATTTTTGAAAAAACGAAGTAAATATAAATTTATCTAAATCCTTTCAAATTTGTTTCTTTCTTTTCAGGCCAAAACAAACAATAGTTACAAGGGATAATTTCTCCCATAACACTTATTAATTAATAGTTTAAACTTTTTTTTAACAAAATCACTAATAAAATGGACTCAATTACCATTTGAAGAATCAATAATTGCAAAACCTTATAATTTAATATTTTTTTTAATAGGAAATATCTTTTTTTATAGTGGATACTAAGTGAATTAGAATTTTTCACTATTTTTTTCAGGAAAATATATTTATTTTCATTTTATCTTCATTATTATTTTAATTGATATTTTAAATATTTTTAAAGTTCTCTTTTAGTATATTAACTCGTTGTTTTTAATACTTTTGTATTACATTTTGACTTCAACAAATTAATGGATATAGGTTTTGAAAAATTGGTATATAAAAACTAAGCTCAAAATATTTAATTGAGAAGGTCACACCACGTATTAAAAAAATAATAAGAATGTTACATATAAAAAGACATAAAAATTAAGCAAATTTATTTTTTTAATTAAACACTCTTAATACAAGAGAAAATTATATTTATTTTATTGTTTGTTAGCTATAACATTTTGTAGTTTTCAAAACAAAATTGGATTTATTTTCGATTGTTAGATTGAACTTTACTCTTCTTCTGCGATGAAGTATATTTTTCGTGTCACAAATTCATATATTTTGTTCACATTCTCTTATTTAAACAAACGAAAGAAAGTGAAAAGTATAAAACGATGGATATAAAAACAATAACAAAAAAGAACAATCCTGTATTTTATGATTTCAAATCTTTGGAAAGGCATATTTAAAATTTAACTTTAATATCTTCAAAATATTTAAAATCACGAGTTTTACTTTCTATCTCTTTGTATTTATTTACATTACTTATTTAAACCTATTATAAATAGAGAAATTACACTATAAGTTTCATATTGTTTTACTATAAAGTGTATATACGTGCACTGTTAAACAAATCTTAATATGAAAAAGGATTTTAAAATAAAAAATAATTGTTCATAAAAAAATATATAAAAAAATAATAAATAAAACAAAAACATGATCAGTTTCTAAAGATTGGGGTACTACTGTGTTTGAAAGCTATTTTTTTTTTAATGTCCTAATTCTTCTTTACATTTTTTGTGCATGTGTTTAACCTCCATTTTCTCTGTGACGCAATATTAGTATTTATACACTAAATACTAAATTATAGAAAAATAAAGGTTGCGACACATTATATTAATTTTATAATATTTTTTATTTACTATTTTTCTAGTTGAGAAAATTTAACATTAAATTTATTGTGTTATATTTAATTTTTATAATTTTAGAGTGGTGTTATTAAATATTGTTTCTATAGAAAAGTAACATTTGGTTGAAATATATGTCAACAAATATTTTCATATATTTTTTTAGTTGAGAAAATTTAACATTAAATTTATTAAGTGTTATCTTGAATTTTTATAAGTTTATGGTGTTGTTAAATACCGTTTCTGGAGAAAAGTAACATTTGGATGAAATATATGCCAACAAATATTTTCATATAATAATTTATGTAATTTAAATTTGTCAAGTCAATTAGACATTACTATTATTTTTTGTGTATGATTTAACCTTAAATTTTTATATTCTTAGGAGTTAAATGAGATTTTATAATTTTTACTCACGATAAAGGTTACAATTTCAAAAGTTATGGATGAATATAATTCTTTACTGATTGAATTGCACATAATACCGTTGGCTTTTATTGATCAGATAAAAGTGAGTAATTGGGTACACTTTTCTCATTATCCTTCTTAATTCTTAATTAAAGATTTTATTTCATTTTAACAACTCATTAATAAAAGATTTACTTGCCATTTGAAAAAATTTATATAAGCGTATAATTTTATAATTCAATAATATTTTTATTAAAAATATATGTTTTAAATTACTACTAAATGAAGTATAATTTTTACAACTTTTCTCTCTAAAAGGTATTTATTTACATTTCTTCTTTATTTTTGTGTTAATTATTTTAATTAATATTTTAAATTTTTTAATTTTTTTTTACGGATATTAACTTATTGCTTTTCATGAAAATCGATGTGATTTTAATACTTCTATAATACATTCTGTTGAAGAGGAGTAAAAAAATTGTATATATAAAGAACTAAAAAATATAGATTTAATTCAAAAGGTTATTTTAATAATGTTATTGTGTATTTAAAAAATCATTTTGGAGATGAGTAACATTTGAGTCAAATATGTGAACAAATAATCATGTATGTAATTTAAATTCGAAAAGTCAATTAGGTTTTATTTTCACTTTTTGGGTATGGTTTAACCATTATTGTTTATATTTGTAGGAGCTAAATGGAACTTAAAAATAACATTTTTCTTTATATTCTACTCAAAATTAAGGTGTCCAAAAGTTATGTCATTCTTAATTATATCAATTATGCATATTAATGTTTTATTTTTCTTTCTAAAGTTTAAAATGATTGTTTTATATCCAAATGTTTGTCCATGTACATGTAAATGTAAATGATGATAATTTTTTATATTCTATAGTATCTGTTAGTTTTTTATTTATTTGTGTTTTGAATTGATATTGTATTGTATCCATTGTTTGTTTTGAAAAAGGATTTATATTTAAAGAAAAAAGAGTAATAGATGTGTAGCAAACAATAAATAAAGTAAAAAATGACTTGATTTGAATTAAATTTAGCAAATATATATAGTAAAATAATTTAATTTGTTAAATTTTTAGTATAATTTTTTAGAAAAACAAAATTAAATAATAAACTGATTGTAAATGAAATTCTTTGAAAAAAATGAAGTAAAAAATCAAATATATAATAAAATTTTGAAAAGAAATAAAGTTGATTTAGTTCAACATTTTAAGTTTTTCTTTTAACGGAATATATTTTTAAGATTACAAATTCATATATTTCATTTACAGTCTTATCTTATTTAAATACTGTAATGAAAACAAGTAAAAAGTATATAAAGATAGATAAAAAAAATAATAGAAAAAAATAACAATTCTGTGTTTTATAATTTCAAATTTTTGAAAATTAATATTTAAAATTTAACTTAAATGTTTTCAAAATAGTTTTATTCTCAATCCATTTATATTTATATTATAAATTAGAAAATGAGCTCATCCTATTTTTTACTTTTACTAGAATGTTCATATATGTACATAGTTAAGCATATTTTAATATTTAAAGGATTTTAAAAATAAGTTCTTAAAATATAGATTATATTTTTAATTATGTTAGAATCTATCTATTTTATGAGTCTTAATATTTAAAATAATTTTAATTAAAATATTTAAAGTCTTAATATTTTTAATAATATTTAAAGGATTGGCTTTATTTTGAATTCCTTCTCCAAAAAATCTGTCAAATTCTATGGCGTCGGTACTATAGACACAAGTTTTAAAAAATTTAATTTAAATTTATTTTATTAAAAGTGGATTTTGGATTTTGAACTTGATCCAAATATTTGGATCTGGATTTAAACTTAATCCAAATATTTGGATCTAGATTTTAAAAAAATTCAATCTATTTTTTCTGAAAAAATTGATTTGGATCGAAAATCTAATCCAATTATTTGGATCCAAAATGGATGTGGATTGGATCATTAAAAATCCAATCCATGATCACCCCTAGTTTTTAGATTGGATAATAAGTGAATTAGAATTTTTAAATTTCTCTTCTAGTATATTAACTCGTTGTTTTTATAAAAATTAATATGACTTGAATACTTTTGTATTACATTTTGACTTCAACATATTAATGGATATAGAAGTTGAAAAATTGGTACATAAAAATTAACTAAGATAAAAATATTTAATTGAGAAGGTTACATCAATATTAAAAAAATAAAAATGTTACATAAGACATAAAAATTAAGCAAATTTATTTTTTTAATTAAAAACATTCTTAATACAAGAGAAAATTATATTTGTTTTAGAAAGAATTGTATATTTGGTGAGCATAAATCAAGAACCTCTTTAACAAATTATAGAATAATCAAGTTCATTACACAAATCATCGTTTACTAATCGGTCCAACCATATATATATAATTTATAATATCTTATTTCTAAAATAGATTACTTAAACAAAATTTTGAAAGTTAGAGTATAAAAGTTTTCTTATATCTAGTCACTCGTCTATCTTTCTATGTATCAATTTTTTTTTATATTTATCTTATCGTATTTATTTATTTATTTAAAGATTTTGATTTTTATATTTTTAAATAAAAAAATATCTAATCTTGTCCAAATCTAATTAAGATTTAAATTTTAAAAATCCAAAAAATTATTCGATCCAAATCCAACTAAATGAATTGGGTTTGAAATATAAAATATAATATAGGTTTAAATTTGGAATAAATGTATTTAATCCACTTAAAACAATATGGATTTGTGTGGTTTAAATTTTTAAGTGTTTTTCATTAAAATCTTTTATTTTTTTCTTTATTCATTCAATTTAAACTTTCATACACTTATGATTTTATTGTGTCAATTCTTTTAAGCGACTAACAAATTATTAGATGAAAATTATACAATATTATTTAAACCTTTGAATTCCTTGAAACTGTGTTGTATTATTTCTTTTTTATACAAAAACAAAATATTTAAAATTTTCATTCTTTTAATCCTTAAGTTTTAAAATATTAGTTCTGTGAATTCAATATGTTACAACTTCATTTGTATCTATTTAAAATATAATCCTATAAAAAAATCTTTGGAATGGGATTGAAATGTTCAATTTCTGAAAAGTATTTATCCTATCAAATTTTATTAAATTTATATTTCTTTTAAAATCTTAAAATTATTTATTTCTTAAATGAGTAAAATAACATAAAATTTACTTACATCTTTTTAAATTATATAATATTAAATTTGTTTATATATATATATATATATATATATATATATATATATATTAAATTTAAAATATTGCAGTTTAAAATTATATAAGATTAGATTTTCTTATTTCTATAAAAAACAATTATATGTAGTCTCCTCTTCTATCTTTTTATTTATATATATATATATATATATATATATATATATATATATATTTTGTTTAATCCAGTCATTTATCTTTGTATATATTTCTTTTATATATCCAATTTATTTGTTTATTTATCTTATTTATATATTTAATCTATTTGTATTTCTATCAATCTATTTACTACTATAAATAAATATAAAAGAGACAAATTAATGTAAATTTTTAATTAAAAATATGTCAGAATCTTCCATCTCTTCTCAATTTTCTTTCATTTAATTTAAACTTTCATATTCTAATATTGTAATGTGTAATTTCATTATTTTTGGTCAAAATAATTTCAGTAGTTTTAAATCAATATAATTTTAATGAAATTTAAAATATCTTTTTATATACTTTTTTTATATATTTTTGTATTCTCAAAAGATTATCTTTTCAAAATTATATATATATCAACAAAATTTAAAAATTGAAATTATTTTGATATATTCAAATTTTCCAATAATCACCTATCATTTCAAACTGTGTTTTAAAAATAAATTTACTTATTATCATTTTCAAAACGATCTAATATATTATCAATCTATTTGTTTGTGATTGATAAATATTTTATTTTCTAAACTAAACTTAATCATCTCCATTATTTGACAACTAAATTTAAATGTCACAATTAGGGATGTCAAAAACATTCATACTCTTGCATATCTGCGGATAAAATCCGCAACAGGTAGGAAATGAATATTAAAAATGGATACCCGCAAATACAGGAATTTTTGATACTCGCATGTTAACGGGACGAGTACGGATATCATAGTATTTGTACCTGTGGATATCTATACTCGCTAAACTTTAATTCACAAAAATACCCTCATATATATATATATATATATATATATATATATTAGTAAAAAATATTCTGACCTAATTCTTTCTAATCTGTACATCTTGTCTTGTCTTCCGTATTCATTCTTCTAGCTTCAAGTATTGGTACATTTGTCGGTACACCCCTTGACATTCTGCTCTTTCCTTCCTTTCAAATTGGGTATATATATCAAACCCTATATATACAATGAGGTTTATGACATGCTTGTTTTTGGGTTTTAGTTGAATTAACAAACCTTTGTACAAGGTAGGATAGGCCTAGTATGGAAATGTTTAGAGTGTGCTAATATCTATATTAACCTTCTTATTATCACAATGGTGAATAATAAATATATTTACCAACAATATTCTCATTACCTTTTCTATAGAATAGTCAATGATTTTACAATGTGGTAGCTTGAATTTATGCAAGAGGAGAATATTTATATATTTACAAGGAGAAAAAAGTTCTCTTTAAATTTATTTTGCATGACAATATGGAGACATGTGTTTAATTTCTAGCATAAACTATTGTGAAAATTCTTCTTGTCACGTTAAATAATTCTCTCATAACACTTTTAGTTAATGACAAATTCGCTAATAAAATGGACCCGGTTATTATTTGAAGAATCAATAAATATAGAATCTTATAGTTCAATAATTTTTTAATATGAAATATATGCTTTTAGATTGGATACTAAGTGAATTAGAATTTTTAAATATCTCTTTAAGTATATATTAACTTGTTGTTTTTATAAAAATTAATATGACTTGAATACTTTTGTATTACATTTTGACTTCAACATATTAATGGATATAGAAGTTGAAAAATTGGTATATAAAATTACATTAGTTAAAAAAAAAAATAACCGAGAAAAATAAAAATGTGGCAAATTTATTTTTTTCAGTTAAAAATATTCTTAATACACGAGAAAATTATATTTGTTCTAGTTTTCCTAGTAACTATAATATTTTGCAGTTTCAACACAAAAATGGTCTTTGATTCTATTTTCGAATGTAATAAATTATCTGAGATTAAATTTTATTTATTTTCGATTGTTAGATGGAATTTAACTCTTCTTCTGTAAGGAAGTATATTTTTCATACCACAAATTCATATATTTCATTCACATTCTCTTATTTAAATAAATGAAAAAGTTAAAAGTATACAAAAATAATAGACAAAAATAACCAAAAATAACGATATCGTGTTTTATGATTTCAAATCTTTGGAATATCATATTTAAATTTAACTCTTCAAAATATTGGAAATCACAACTTTTACTCTATCCATTTGTATTTATTTCCATTACTTATTTAGATCTATTGTAAATAGAAAAATTACATTATAAGTTTCGTATTTTTTTTACTAGAATGACAATATATGTGAACAGTTCAACAAATTCCAATATGTAAAAAATTTAAAGAAAAAGGTAGTTGTTCGTAAACTTTCTTTACGAATAGTAAAATATTATAATATAAAAAACTAAAAGAATGAAAATAAAATAATATAAGAATATAAATCTTAATTTTAAAATTCAACACTAACATAAAATATATAAAAGAATAATAAATAGAAAAAAAAAAACATGTCACATGATCGGTTTTTAAAGTCTATGGTATGCAAGGCAGACATTGCATTTGTAATGTCCCATTTAATAAATAAACTTATGTAAATGACACGTCACATAATATAATATTACGAGCAAAGGTTCGGAAAATAGAATCACTCCTTAAAGATATCCAAGAATTTATAAAAGGAAATCCTGAGGCACGCCATGATGCCAATACAAGACAAGGTATAAAATCCAACAGTGATCAAATTAAGATTAAAAGACAAGTCAATACATGGGGCATAGCCCAAAAAAAAGCCCAAAAGTGGAAACCAGCCCAGGCGGGCTACGTAGCAGAGTCACCATTCCTCTGTTGACCACGAGGGTTTCTCACATTTGCTCACATCAATAAATTGATGATCATCGCAAAATGGAGAAAACCACACACAAGAACACAAACAAGCAGAAGGGTAAGTTAGAGCAGAAAATAGTTTATCATACAGTCATATACATCTCCATAATCTAAAATGCAAATATCACCCAATCATGTTATGACTTGCACACAATACACTAAGACTCGAGACACGACTCATCCGTATACATATAATTAGTCGGATTTAGCGGATGCTTGCACTTGTGGTGGATATCCCTGCTCTACCGAGCTAAGTGTTACAATGTCTCAACCCCCCCACACAAGATTAGCCCTTAATAGGTTTCAGGCCTCCTGCTACTCTCACCACAAGTGTCAGTCCACTTTATGTGAGACTAACTGACTCTTTAGAGTGTCAAGATGCAGCCTTACCATATCCTTACTAAATTATATAGATGTGGCACCACCATGAACTCCCACTAACAGGGGTCATGGAATTACGTCCCGACCAACTGAGGCACCACCATGAAGTTTCACCTAGAGACTCATGGAATTACGTCCTAACCAATGAGGCACCACCACGACACCGTCTTGGAATTATGCCCTAACCATACCAACATCATGTTCCAATTATCAACAATAACATTCAGTCTCATACAAATCTCGTGTCACTTTTATAATCAACCATTCCATATTCAGTTCATGCCAAAATCATGTTAACTCAACATCTCAACCCAGACAACCAGATCTCACATGCATGTTCATATACTTCATACTCAAAATAGGGTATTCCAAGCCAAGCATACAATTAACAACCAAAGGCATGGAAAGAACAGTCATGGAGCAAAACCCCAGACCAGTCTCGCTCAAGCTACAGGTTCTCGCTTAGGCGAGACTGCCAACAGAGAACCCCTGCAAGACCCACGAGTTCTCGCTTAGGCGAGCCCTCCTCGCTTGAGCGAGGCCACCCCTCGCCCAAAGGTGAGGTTCCTCGCCTAGGCTACATTGCAGCAACGTTCCTCCAACCCTACAAAACCCTATTATAAACACAAAAATATGCCTAGAGAGGAGAAGTATAAGATGGGGAATGACTTACGTGGAGCAAGAAAATGGGGTTGAACAAGCTTGGAGATGACGGAGGTCTAAACCCTAGCAGAGAGTTGCGATTGATCTAGGAGGGAATAAGGAAAATTGTTTCTACAAAGTGAATGGAATGCGAGTGTTAGGGCATATTAGGGTCTTTGGCTCCCTTTGGACCAGCCCTAGGCCCAACTGAGTTGGGGCAACCCCTTGAATTTAGGGTATAATAATAATAAAGAAATTAGTGGGCCTTACATTCCCCCCAACAAGAAAAAAATTTTGACCTCAAAAATGAAGACTTACCAGGAAAACAAATGGAGATGTGACTTCCTCATATCCTCCTCTAACTCCTAAGTAGAGTAGAGTCACTTGTCCTTTTATCCCAGATGACTTTGACAAGACGAACTGACATTGTTAGGGTTTTTTGTATTGGCAATAATAACGGTGCATTGTTAGGGTTTTTTGTAAAGCTAAAATCAGAAAATAAGATTTGTGTTGGTAGGTATTGGCAATAATAATGGTGCATTGGTGCATTGCTTTAAGATAGAGGAGGAGTATGTTTTGTTCTTTTTAAGATAAGAGAGAGTAGTAAGAGAGAGAAGAAGAACAACAAAGAGACAATGTTCTTCTTCAATGTAACTTATGTATACTAAATTCAGCATTGGTGCATTACCTTATTAATAGTTCTGTCATAAATTCAGCATATTCAAGTATGTATTTAGAAAGAATTCTATATTTGGTGTCAATTAGTCTGTTGTTCTTGAAGTGTGTACGAGACAATACTACCCTCTTCTTGGTAGGGTATGCTAAAAGACTGAATCTCAAACAAAAATGTATATGATGACTATTTATGTTATTTCTTTATTTAAAATTGATTAATGAGGGTATTAATTTTATATCCTTACCAGCAGAAATCAGGAACCTCTCAACAAATTACAGAATAATTAAGTTCATCACACAAACCATCGTTTACTAAAAAGTCCAACCAATCACACATCATTCATCAATTAATAACAATTTACCATATATTTGATATTGACAAATAATATAATTTATTGATTAAGGTTAATCGATAATAATTATATAATAAAATTATATAAATATAACTTTAAGTCCTATATTTATAAGAGGATTTATTTGTGTTGTTTATTTCAACACAATTTGTGCACTTTTAAGAATTTAGATAAACTCAACCCTCTTTTTATATATATATATATATATATATATATATATATATATATATATATATATGATTAGGTTTGTAATTATAGGTAGTAACAGGATTTTTGTACATTCTCGGTAAATTGCACTAGTTCCAAGGATTCCTGAGAATCTTCGGTAATTTCTTGACTACGCTAGCTTTTCTAGAAAAGAGAGAATTGTGGTTAAAACCATTAGTGGGGTGATATCTCTAAAAATACAAAAAAAAAAAAAATCCAACTAAAAA
>Ga0209589_1013510_pt1 | contig 10627 bp, 4 predicted proteins | sample CowpeawhiteBW_FD_187525 | JGI IMG/M metagenome (GOLD analysis project Ga0209589, IMG submission 187525) | Root nodule microbial communities of legume samples collected from California USA - Cow pea white BW (SPAdes) (version 2) | ecosystem: Host-associated > Plants > Roots > Nodule | place: USA...
TTTTTTTGGTTTTTTTTTTTTTTTGAGAATTCTGTGGGGTTTCTAGGCTGTTATGGGTTCTTTTTATTCACGATGAATGTTAGGAATGCGTATATTACCGCGACTATCACTATAGTGATTATAAGTTATTGAATTATGGATGATTTAAGATGAAGGTTCTTGAGGGTTAAAAAAAGATTAGGGATATAGGGAAATCTTGAGAATCCTAAATTAATTGTGTGAATAGTTGTTATATGTGAAATTGTATGATTTAGTGGCGACGTGGTTTCAAATTGGTGAATTGGAATGTCAGTATGATTCTGAATTGATGGTTATGTGAACATGTATAAATTGGGGTATGTTAACATTTGAAGCCTAGATGGTGAGTTTCATGAAGATTTGATGAAGCTTTGTTGAAGTAACTTGAAGCCAATTCTTTGGAATCATGCCTACATTGATGAAGTCATGGAGATTTGGTGTTGCTCATATTGAACAAGCCTTGAACGCATGCCCTCAATATGGATCAATGATTAGGAAAACAAGCTTGATGTTTGTAACTCACTTTGTAGACCATTTAGCATGTATTAGATGCATATGGTCTTTATTGAGTCTTTTAATCTGTTGAAATATTTTTCAATAGGTTAAAATGTGTCTTTTAATCTGTTGAATGAATTTTCAATAAGTTAAAAGGTTAGCTACAATAGTCATAAACTATGACCTATTCAATCAGTTGATTTATTTTTTAATCGACTGAGTTCACTTAAGTTAAGTGAAATCAACCAATTGATGTGAAAATCAACATGTTGAATTTTGTAACAGTTTGACTATAAGTGTTGTGATTTTTGAAAGAGAGGTAGCAAGACCATTTTTGAGTGTGAAACCATTCTGGAAACCTTGAAATTCTCTCTCTTTCGTGATCATTCAGTTTGCAGCTGGTGAAGATTGATGTTAGATCAATTCTTGAAGCTTTTGCTTGTGTTTGAAGCTTGGAGAAGGTGTTTAGGGTAGGCAAGGCTTTGCTACCACAAAGGTTTGATCTTTCTCAAGCTTTGTGTGTGTGCCTGGTGGTTTTCCAAGTCTGCAAGAGGTGTCTTGTTGTGTTGTTGTGATTCTTGTGTGATTCAAGAGTCTTTTGTGTGTGTTTTTTGCTAATTTTGAAAGTGTAAGAGTGTAAACTTTGTAAATCTTTTGAAATAGTGCAAAGTCGGGCTCAAGTTGCCTTTACAAACTGGATGTAGATCAAGTTTGAGTGAACCAATATAAAAATCTCATGCATCAATCTTTTCTCTAAACCTTTTCTCTTGCATTATCATTCAAAGTTTAAAGAATTTGGATTTAAACCATCATTTTGATATTCTTGAGTGTTTTGGTGGCTCTTGCTTTAAATCACAAATCTACATTTCTGAATTATTCCCAGTATTTCAATCGACTATTTTTCTAATTCAATCGATTGATTATACCAGTACAACATATGTCTAGTAAAATCAATCGACTAACTTTGTTTTTGATCGGTTGAAAGTGTATTGTACAAAGGTGTTTGCATCCAAACTTGGTAATCGAATTTATTCAATTTAAAACAGTTTTAAACCTTCAAAAGACTTCCTATTTTTTAACTAGCCAAGTCAATCCCCCCTCCCCCGCTCTTAGCATTGGATATATATATATATATATATATATATGACTACTAGAATATAATGGAATGAACTGTTGGACCATTATATGTTTAAATGCAAAGGTATAAGTGTGCAACTTAAGGTGAATTGTGACTGGCCATGAGGCATTATGATAAAAGGGCGGGCTACAACTGGGGTTAAATAAATTTATGAACCTATATGAGTTGGATGTATTATTCAGTTGTGGGTGTTGAGTTGTTATTGGCATAATGGATTCCTGTTAAAATTATGTGATTCATGGTTTAACTTGGGAAACCGATATTTAGGACAAAATGTATATAATGGGTAAGTTGTACTTAAGGTTAAATTATGTGTTGGTAGGGATCCAAATTGAGAATTGTACTATACCTAGGCAGACCAAGGCAACTACACAGCCAAGACTGCCTAGACATAGCCCCACAAATAAAATTAGTACATAGGTAACTAGTCAAGCAGAACCATATAGCAGCCCAGGCCGCCTACTGCAAAGGACAATACATAATAAGTTAATAACCCTAAACTTAGAATGTCGCAAACAAGGGTCCCTAATACCAACAAGCGCAAACACAGGGCTTGGGCCAAGCGCAAGCCTATCTAAGACCCAAATATTGATCCAGCCCAGAAAGATGACAAGACATAATTAATAACTCTATAAATATGCGTGGACCCCAGCAATTAAGGGGTACATTTTCATTAATTCCCTAATCTGAGATTTGACTTTTGTATAACTTTTTGTTGACTTGATCGTCGGAGCCCTCTCTGCATGTAACCCCCTAAGGGTCCAGACCGGTTACATTCAGAGATGACATGTACAAGCCAAGAAGGAGCCGGCTCGAAGGGTCAAGGTTTGAGGTAAGACATTATTTGTGTTCCCTGATATTTTTTATTTGTTCTTTGTAGGAACACAAATGTTAGAGTACTTATGCCTAATTTATAATTGGATCTTAGAATAATGCAGTATGGACATATAAATTCATATGAGCATGTAATTATTAGTCTGTATGTGTGCTTGAACTGTTAGAGGTGATTTCCGCACGTGTGATCTACGAGTGGTGGCTCATGGGAAGTGTTAACGTAAGGCCATTATCAAAGTGTGTAGAATTTGGATGTACATGGTGGTGGCAATGATTTCTAGTGTTAGAAGATGGAGGTTCTCTGAAGGGGTGTTGGGTTAATTTAATAAGTTGGGATGTAGGTTTACATTGTGATGCTTATTATTTCTTCTATTCTTTGAGCTCACCCTATCTGCTTATGTTTGGCGATGATCATGTAAGTCGTTACAGGGAGCAAATGGTGTTGTAGATGATTATGCGAACGCTTAGAGCCGGAGAGGGGCTAGCATGGGAATTAATTTAAAGACTTGTATTTCTTTTATTTCGATTTCAATATGATTATAAGATTTTGAATTGTAATATTTTTAAGTGGATTATGGTTTTAGATTTAAACGCTCAAAATAAAAATTTAAATTTTTCCCGCGTTTTGGGAAAAAGGTTTATTAATTGTTGAGCATTTATTAATTTCTATTTTTATTTATTTAAATTAGTAACATCCGGCCAAGATGTTACGGTAACTATAGATAAATTATAAGAACATTTAGCATGGAAAGGAATTGATAAAAATTATTCATGTTGAACCAAACACGGTGTCAATAGAAAAATAGATATAGATCATGATTTGCATGATAGTATAAGTAATGCACCAAAAGAGACTAACACAACATATGAGTTAGACCAAGTTGAGGAGATTGCAAATGTTATCAAAAAGGATATGCGAGATTTTCCTCAAGTGTTTGATATTTAAAATGAATATGCACCATAAGATAAATGCCCTAAATGTAGGGCATTGCACTATAAGAAAAATTCAGCGACGATCAAAGTGGTATGGTATTTTCCTATAATACTAAGATTTAGGCGTATGTATCATAATAAACAAGACGCAAAGAACATAAGATGGCATGCGGAAGAAAGGACATGTGATGGAAAGCTTTGACACCATGCACATTCTCCTTAATGGGCAATACTTGACCATGATTACCCTAATTTTGAGAAAGAACCAAGAAACCTATGTCTTGCTTTGTCTACTAATCGAATAAGTCTACATTGTATGCAAAGAAACTCAAATGGCATGTGGCCTATGGTTATAATTATATTTAATCTACCTCAATGGCTATGCATGAAAAGGAAGTTCATGATGTTGTCCATGTTAATTCCAGGACCAAAACATCAAGGGAATGACATAGACAAATACTTGACACCTTTGATTGAAGACTTGAAGGATATGTGGAGCGAAGGTGTAAAGGTGTATGATGGCCATATGGAAGAAAGTTTCAAGATAAAAGCAATGTTTTTTGGCACAATTAATGATTTTTCAACAAATGGTAATCTATTTTGATATAGTATCAAAGGGAAATATGCATGTCGTATATGTGAAGATAATACAGATTGGGTGCAATTGGAACATGGTATGAAAAGTGTATTTCTTGGCCATCGTTGATTCTTACCTTCAAAACATCATTATTGAGAGTGGAGAAAAGCGTTTAATGGAAGAATAGAAGAACTTAGAGCTCCATAATTGTTGTTTGGTGATAAAGGTTTTGATAAAGTAAAGAACATAAATAACAAGGTAAACCTTTTTGAAGAGATCTTGTCACATGTAAGTGGTGGAAAAAGTCAATCCTTTTTTATTTGCCATATCGGAAGTCTTTGTACATTAGACATTTTCTTGATGTGATGCATATTGGGAAAAAATGTATTTGACAATGTGATAGGTACATTGTTGAATGTTCCTATTAAGTCTAAGGATGGCATCCGTGCAAGGTTCTACCTACGTGATATGGGAATTAGAAAAAAATTGGAAGTGTAAGACCTGAAAAAATTAAATATAAATGCGAAGAGTTGTGAAAAGGAGCAATGGTAGCTCAAGTGGTTGAGTGTGTGGAGGGGTGTTGACACTACAAGAAATTTGCTGATTTGCGAGGGAAAATTTTACTCGCTAATTAGAGACAAATTAGCGACAAACAAATATTGTAGCAAAGTTGTAGCTAATTAGTGGGGGACTAGATACAACATAATATGGTAGCTAAATTGTAGCTAATTAGTTAGAGATTAAACACAACATAAATATGGTAGCTAAGTGGTAGCTAATTAGTTAGGGATAAGACATAACATATATATGGGAACTAAGTTGTAGCTAATTAGTTAGGAATTAAACATAACATAAATATGGTAGCTAAGTTGTAGCTAATTAGTTAGGGATTAAACACAACATAAATATGGTAGCTAAGTTGTAACTAATTAGTTAGGGATTAGACATAACATATATATGATAACTAAGTTGTAGCTAATTAGTTAGGAATTAAACATAACATAAATATGGTAGCTAAGTTGTAACTAATTAGTTAGGGATTAAACACAACATAAATATGGTAGCTAAATTGTAACTAATTAGGTAAAGATTATACACAACATAGATATTGTAGCTAAGTTGTAGCTAATTAGTTAGGGATTAGACACAACATAATATGGTAGTTAAATTGAAGCTAATTAGTTAGGGATTAGACACAACATAATATTGCAGTTAAGTTGTAGCTAATAGTTAGGGATTGGATACAACATAATATGATAATTAAGTTGAAGCTAATTAGCTATGATTTTAACTATAAAATTATTTTATTGCTAATCCAAAACTAATAAATAGAATTTCTAATTAAAAAAATAATATACAAATTATTTTATAAAAAATGAATTTATTAAAGAAATTTTTAAAAACTATCAATGTTAATCTTCAAAAATATATTTTATTATTATATAAATTAATCCATTATTTGTAAATTATTTTTATTTTATATATATATATATATATATATATATATATATTAAATAATAACTACCATTTAACTAAAACAATATTTTTTTCCATTTAAATATTATTACAAAAGGTATTAAAACAATTCTTATTAATTATATAGAAAATGAAATGATTAGTTATTATTTTGATAATTATTTATTATCTTTTACGCTATTTTTTTATATTTTATATTAATTTATTTGAATAAAAGAATTATTAAATTAATAATTAATTTATATTGTCACATATTATTATATATTGTTATATTTATGGTACAGTTTGTTTTATTTTTTAAAAAATTTTAAATATGAAATAAATTATTTAGGATATATTATAAATAAAAATAAATTGTATGTATGTATTTTATTTATAAAATATGAATATTTAACTTGATTTAATTAAACACTTAACTTTAAAAAATATATATATTTTATATAATATTATATATATATATATATATAATATAAATACTATAAATACTATAAATACTATAAATAAATGAAAATGATACAACATATAAAATGAAAGTCAACGAATTAAAAACATAAAACTTATAACTGAATCTATTCGTATGAAACTTTAAAAACGAATTAAAAACATAAAGCATACAACTTAAAACTTAATCCTATTCGTATGAAACTTTAAACAGTTGTTTGTCGGAGACATTCATGTCACTGTTTGAACATTCGAATAAAACCATCTGCTCTTGGATCACTTTGCCTTTTGCTTGAACGGTCGGAGACTTGCAGGCATCGGAAGCTCGCATCGAAGGCTATCAGATTTCGTATAGTGACTCGCAGGCACCGGAAGCTCGCATCGAAGGCTGTCGGATTTTGTATAATGAAGAAGTGTGAACATTAGGGTTTTGATTTCAGCTTGGAGACAGTACCGAAAAGGTTGCAATGACGTCGAGTTTGGTTCCTAAATCAAGTTAATTATCTCAACCTCTGTCATTTCTCGTTCACCTTCTTCGAAGTTGGTTTGGAGAAAAAACGTTTTCTAATCGATTAACTATTTTGAAGAGAACCAAGTTTGGGAGGTTGCAGCAATATTATCAAGTTCAAGTTCAGTTTCATCGGTTCAAGTTCAGTTTCATCGGTAGTTCAGATTGCAACGATCGTAGGTTAGTATGGTTCAGACAATTCATGATTTATCAGACAATACAAAGTCATTCATGATTTATCAGACAATACAAAGTCATATGTAATTCATCGCTTGATATAATTTATTGGCTTACCAAATTGCATCGAAGCAATCACAAAACCTAGGAGAATCACAAAAACACTTGCAGTAAATGCTTAGAGGAAACACTATCATTTTTCTGCAGCTTGTAAGCTACTGCCAAGTACAGTTGAGCACAAGCTGAGAGATGTGAATTTTTAGAACCAGTTATAGTTCAAGAAACTCATGTGTGATTGATATAAAACATGGCAGTTGTGACGATTTTAGTGTTACTATTGTCATTATTATTGCAATTGTATTTTCTTATTATTCAAATTTAATTCGAAAGTTTTCTTAAATTTGACTCTGAACTTTTGAAACTGGCGTTGCTTATCATTTGTCACTTGGTTATTGCACGTAGCTTGTTGCCGTTTCACCTTTTTGCTGCTTATCATTATTATTGTCGTTTCACCTTTTAGTAGTAATTGACTTCGATGAAAGGTGAGTTGGGTAAATGCATCCAAATAATGGAGCCAAGTCTTAGTTTGGTATAGTTGCATATTTTTTCATGTTGATGTCTAGTCCAAAAAATTTATCCACCCCAGTCGAACTACAATGATTCGGGTAGTGGCTGCAGAGGTACCCACCCTAGTCGAACTGCTATTCGTCCAACATTTGTGTCTACCTGTGTTATATGTCAATAATTTATCAGATTTATTCTATATTCCAGTAATTGCACAAATTTCTTTCAACTTACCGGGAAGGCAAGATGATGCAGTGTTAAAAGTCGCACACATTCCACACTTTTCAATCCCAATCCTTTTACACTGAGCAAGTATTCTCTGTATGTGTAAATCAATTTTATTATGGATATATTGCCTTACTGGAAAAAAAGTATCATCACTTGTGTGTGTTTTACTAGTGAAATGAGAGAGTTCAAGATGTTGGTTTCACCAACAAGATTAAATAAATGCTAACTTTATTGTATAAGAAATAGTACTTCATTAGGAAGTTTAATTAACCACTGGACTTACTTTGCTTTGTCTGGTGGAACGTCTCTCAGCCATTCAAGGTCAATGCTTCCATGTTCTTCAACCAGTCTATTCAGGAAATTCTACATAGTGTATCATGTACTATAAGCTGCATTCATAGGGTGTCTGTCTCAAGAAAGTTATAAGTATTTCATGGTATTTTATTCTACCTGAATCCGTTCTGCAAGCCTGTTGTTCATACCCCGTTCTTTGATGGTCTGGGCAATTTCATTAACATCTACACATCTCACAACATCCCAATCCAAAGAATCCATGGTGTTTGCTGTCTTTTCTCTTTTCCCAGCCTTAGCTTGTGCTTCTATTCTTAAACTATCCCAGTTAAAATCATCCTTTTGATGTTTTCCTTGACCCTTGCTCTTTGTTTTTATTGGGGCATAACTTATCTCATTGGTTCCATTCGTGGCATTTTCTTGCTTGCCAAGATCTGATCCTCTTTCTTTTTGCATAAGATCTTGAGTTTGTCCTTGGCTGTTGAAATTGAAAAAGCTTTGCTGTTGGTGATTGCTTTATTCCTGAGGATGGACTAGAGACACCATAGTTTGAGAAAGAGTAATTGCAACTTGGCTGGCAGGTTCTGTTGTTTGTGAACTAGATCTGTTCATAACATTTTCATCCTTTTTCATCAAGTCACTTGATGATTTGGTTTCGAAAGGATCAAAGTAGTCATGGGAGAGGTTGATGGATGCTTCTGAAGAGCCTTGAGTAACACTTGATTTTTGCAAGCTTTCTTTTGGGTTGTCATGCTGCCTGCATAAAGGTTGATCATATGCATCTCTTAAGTTCATATTTGATTTGCTTTTCTTATTGTTATCTTCATAAAACTTGGTTGAACTAACCATTTAAAGGAGTTTACTGAAAGAAGTGTTACTATCAAAATGGTTGTACTTTGTTGTTTTCGATAGAACTTCTACTTCCGAGTTGCTATCTGAACATGATCCAATTTTCTCAGGATTTTGATCATTTGAAAAATCTCTAGAAATTTGGGATGAAATGACAGAGCCTTGGGATGAAACTGTCAATGAACTCTTTCCTATCATCATTACATGATTTTTCTTCTCCTTCCTCAATTGTGGAACAATATAGTCCACTTCCCATTGGACTACAGTGTTCCTTAATATTTTGTTGAGATGATACTAACAATCTGGAATTTGATTCATCTGACAAACTAATTACACTGCTGGTCGTTCCACAGGAATCATTGCAACAGAGGTTTCAAAACTAGCGATGTCTATTGGTTGTTGATATGAGGCCACATGTACTTGTTCATTTAGGGGAAGATTGAAGTACAAGGTTAGCAAACCTATTCTCCTCAACTTGGTTATTTAGAAAATTGAAAATTCTTCTAATTTAGTTCTATCTTTGTTAACTATAAAATTCAATGCAATTAAAACTTGTAAGAAAATAACCAAAAATATAAAATCAAAGATTTATGTACATGAAATTTAATTTATTACAAAGAAGAAAAAATATTTAAAAACTAAAAAAAAAATATATTGAAAATATTTTCAGTATACAATTAAACTAAAACTAAAATATGTGTATAGTATATTATTTTATATTTTATAAAACATTTTAAGTGTTGATAACTTCAAAATGTAGTAAGATTTAAACAATAACAAATATACTTATTTGAAACATATTTATAATGCTTATTTTACTTTAAGTCACATGACTGCTAAAACTAACTAATTTATTTCCATATTGCGTTGTGCAAAAAACTATCACAACTATTTAGAGATGTTAAAATAAAATTCTCTACCCTTAATTTATTTTATTTTAAAATATGTAAAACAATTTTGAACATGATGTTCATTTCGAGTTTTTTTGTGAAAATAACTTCTAAATTAAGTGGTTTTCAAGATTTAATGTTGAAATTTTTTAACTTGAACTAACCAAGGAAATAAAGATTTTATTACTTACATTAAATTAATCACATTTTCATTATCTTTATTTGTACTTAAGTTCTTTAATGTAAGAAAGTAAAAATAATGTTGAAGTAAATAAATTATATACATATTACTATAAACATATTGAAAATATTTTTATTATAATAATTTTCTATTTACTATCAGAATACAAATACATAAACATATTGAAAATATTTTTATTATAATAATTTTATATTTACTATCAGAATACAAATACATAGAGATGTCAACATTTATTTTAAGGTTATAAAGTATAATTTTCACCTAGAGTCCTTTACACCATGAATAGGGTTTCGAAATTCAACTTTCACACTTACTCTTCTATTAGTTTGCAGAATTCCTCTATGAAACTTAATATGCTTAAAGATCAATTGTTTTTAGTACCAAAATCTGCATACTCTACATTTATATATTTCTGATTTGGTTGATGGTATTCCATCTGTAGTTAGTTTCACTTCTTCTTTATCTTTTCTAGAATGTGGTACCATTTTCGTGTAAGAGTTAAACGTGGGAGGGGTTATGTATTCAATTTGTTTTAATTGCTAGCTTAATTGAAATAATTATTGTTTTAATGTATCACACCAATGACAAGTCATGAGACCTAATAGAACATGGATGTTACAAAGAAAGGATCAATCTGGCATGATAAGTGGAGAATTTAGAGATGGAGTTGATGATTTCATTCAAATAGCTACTAGAGACCCAATAATTCCAGATGTAACAGGACGCATTCCTTTTCCTTGTACAAGGTGTAGAAATCGTTATTGGGAGACATCATTTAATGTGGAGAAACATTTATATCATCATGGATTTGTTGATGGTTATGTAAGTTGGACTCTTCATGGTGAGAAGAAATGGGAAGATAACTCATCAACATCTGTTATCCAAGATTCTATTGATGAGAGCAAAAGGCCATATGTAGATATGATTATTGATGCTTCTTTGGGTAGAATCAATTCTGAAGTGGAAGAAGATCCAAATCCTTCAGCTGCAAAGTTTTACAACTTAT
>Ga0209589_1013512_pt1 | contig 10625 bp, 5 predicted proteins | sample CowpeawhiteBW_FD_187525 | JGI IMG/M metagenome (GOLD analysis project Ga0209589, IMG submission 187525) | Root nodule microbial communities of legume samples collected from California USA - Cow pea white BW (SPAdes) (version 2) | ecosystem: Host-associated > Plants > Roots > Nodule | place: USA...
AGCTTTGATGAATGAGAATATTGGTTGAGAGTACTCCCACCTTTCATCTCTGCTCAAACCCTAAACCCTAGATTAGGTTTCACCTCGTCGGGTTTACCATTCCAGTGAGAAGCTTGAGAGAATCGAGCGTTAACCTTAAGAGTCTTCCGCTGCGACTCCTAGTCGATTCCACCAAACAATCGACGTTTGGAGGCCGTTCTCCAGCGAACGGAGCACGTTTCCGCCAATCAATGGCACCGATGGCCTCATCAGTTGTGGTTTGATGTGGGTGGCTTCCAGCGAAGTGGGTGGTAAACATGTAGGAGAGTGTGTCAAAACAGTCGATGGAGTATGGGGGAAGGGTAGTGAACCATTAAAAGGTAGGACCTTTTAGGGTGTTAAGAAAAGCTTTACAGAAGACGACATCGTGGGATGTATAGAGGGCGACATGGGTTATGTATATTTTGAGGTGCTCGTCGAGGTCGGTTTCTCTTGTATAATAGTCTAGTGTGAAAGGTTCCCACTGGATAGGGAGAGATGTGTTGGTGATGGCGTCAATCAAAGGGTGGCGACACCTGGGTGATTGGGATGGTAATGGGTGTGGTGGAATGGGATGGTGGATGAGGGTAGGGAAGGTAGTGGTTAAGTGATTAGATGGGATATGGGTGGTGGGGAGGGTGGCAGCAGGGGTGAGTGTTGCGGGGTGCCTAGGGATTGTTGGATGATGAATGTTTGTGTGGAAGGTGGAGATGATGGGTGTTTGTTGAGTGGTGGTGAAGGTGTGCGAGGTGGAGTTGTATTCGCTTTCTTCCTCACTGGGCTGGTAAGCTGGGGACTTGGAGGCTTCAGACGATTCCTTAGTTTTCCCTTTCTGGGTAGGGTCAGCCTCGATCCTTCTTCTCATCTTCAAGTTTCCTTCCTTGAGCCTTCCACCTCGTCAACATTGCACTTTCTCAGATCAACGAGCTTTTGTTGCATCTTGGCTTGGCCTTCAAGGACGAAGGCCAACTCTGGGGTGACATTAGTAGGCGCAATAGGGCCTGCCTTAGGTTGCTTCATAACTCCAGCTCTGCTACGAGTAGAAACCATTCTCGACAGTATGCGGACTGCTTGGTAAGGTATTACTTTGTGCCCCACAGTGGGTGCCAATTGTTCTTGCAGAAACAAATAAGAGATGTTAAGGACACAAATATCACCTTACCTCAATCCTCAATCTCTTGAGTTGGATCCTCCTCGATTTGCATATGCCATCTGTCAATGTACACGGTTTGGACCCTTGAAGGTTTAGCTACGGAGAGAGCTCCAACAATCAAGTCAGCGAAAAGATTCTCAGAAAGTCAAATCTCTTGATTAAGGGATTAATGAAAGCGTACCTTTAATTGTTCACGTGCATTTATAGAGTTATTATTTATGTTTGCCCTTCTTGTGGCCTGGGTCATTGCTTGGGTCCTAGATGGGCCTAGGCCTAGCCCAGACCCTTAGTTAGTGTTTGTTGGTACCAGGGGTAATATTATAAGTCAGGAGTGGTCAACAGATGTCGTTCTGTTTTCTGAAGTAGGCGGCCTAGGCCGCTATGTGCTTTCGCTTGTCCAGTTACTCACTTGATAATTTCATTTGCGGGGTTATGTGTAGGCGGGCTTGGCCTTGCGATTTTATTAGTCCGCCTAGGTGCAGTACATCTACCAACATCTTTAAATACAAATCAGCCATTCATAACCATAACCAACCAGCTATTTATAACCATGCATTTGGTATATACAAAGTTTAACGTATAAAATGCATTAAGATATACAAAGTTGAACTATAAAATGCATGCATCTCATCAACATTTGAGTATATCAACAACATGGATAATGGATGTGAAACAATAACTTACATACCTCAAAATGATAAAACTTAAACAAGTGAAAAACGGAACAACGGAAGTGCAAAATTTCAAAACACAATTGAGTGTAAAAGTCGTAGAGATTCTGAAAATAGCAAACAATGAAAGTGACTTTTCGAGGGATGCGACTTCAGAATTAAATACAACTCTCAATTCACTTAATGCAATAATTATTTTAGTTACTTTTACCTAGTTAAGTCAGAGGGACAAAATCGACAATATAATTAATTTTTGGAGGTGCAATAGAAATTTTTTGAAGTTTAAGAGGAAGCCCTTAAAAAAGAAAGAGGGTAATGAGTCAAAAGGAACCAAAAAGGTAATGTACCAATAACACAAAGAAACTAAATCCGACATGGGTCTCGAGGGCCAAAACGTGAGGAAGCACTCCAAGGGAAATAGAGGAGAACGGGTAAGTGACAGGGGGATGAGAAGGAGAGCATGGTAAGGAAAAAGTGGAGAAAAAACTGAGTGAAGGTCAAATATTTATCAACTAGAAAACAAATATTATTTAAGAAAAAAGAGAGTACAATATATCTTTTGAAATTTAATTTTATTAAATAACCAAGTAATTAGAAACCATAAAAGATAGAAATAAAAATGAAAAAAAAAATAGTATAAAAAGGTAAATTTAAAAAATAAAAGTAAAATACATTTTGTAAATTTTAATTTATTAAATGACAGAGTAATTAGAAAAAAAATCAATACTTGAAATGTAAGTCATTATTCATCTTATAATTTAGTATTAAAATGATAAATGTAATTTTTTTTTAACAAAATTATTACATTACATTTTTTACATGGAGGTATAAACAATTTGAATGGTTAATATATTAAAATGTTATTATTTACATGGAGGTATAAACAAAATTAATATTATTTGAAAGAATAACAATGTTAAATTTTTTTAATCATTTATTTATTTTAAAGATTAACTAATTTTTGAAATCATTTTTACAGATGTCTATTACAAATTAAAATGTATATTTTTAATTTATTATTTAAAATAAGTTGACATATTTTATTTTTAAACCAAACGCGTTAAAGAGAAAATGAACTCTCTAAACACTTAAGGCAACAAAATAAATATGGGTAAAAAGATAACTTAACTATACTAAATAACTTAAAAATTATCTTTTGTGACACTTTTAAGAAAAATAAACATTTGTAATAAAGTAAATTTCTTAATATTTTTTTTTCTTATAATAGATAACTGATTTGTATAAAAATGATAAATTTTGATGACAAAATTATTATATGACATTTTTTACATGGAAGTGTGTATATATATATATATATATATATATATATATATATATATATATAGAGATATAAAAATAAAATATATTTTTATAAATTAAATTTTTCTAAATTAAAAATCATAAACAATAAAATTAAAAACGGAAAAAATAATCTAACTTTTTTAAATTATTAGTTTAATTATTTATTTATTTCAAAAATCATCTAACTTATTTAAATAATTTTTAAAAATGTATATTCTGGATTAAAATATATATTTTCAATTTATTATTTAAAATATTTGCATATTAAACTGTAAGGCCCAATTAATTCTGCCCTAATGTTTAAAGGCTAGTCTTAAATCGGTTGGGCCTAAAGGTTGGTCCATAGAGTGCTAAGGCCACTAAAGCTGCCAGAGTCTCCCTTACAACTCTCACTTTTGCAAACAGCCTTTCTCATACGCTTCCTCTTCCTTTCAGACTGCTATGTAAGATCCGCGAAATTTAATTAATTAAATAAATAATTAATTAATAAATGCGGGTAGTAACTTATTTATGACATTAAATTCTAATGGGTATGACGTGGAAAAGTACTAGCTCATGTGGTTGAGAGTACTTTATAAGTGTGCAAGGACTTGGGTTTGAGTCCTATGAGTGTTATTGGTGTGTTGGTTGACTTGTTTTGTTTTTCAAATTGTACATGACCGTGTTGGGTGAGAACGTGATTGTAAACGTGTGTGAATTAGCATGAAATATGAATTGGCTTGGTGGTTTAGCTTTGATTTGGCATTGTAAGGTCATGGGTTCATATTTGGTCATACTGCATGATTGTGATACTTTTTTTGCCATGAATTTCGTGTTCTATATGAAGGGAATTTGGGTTTGGGTAATTGAGCACTGTTTTATTGGCATTTTCACCTAAATGTGTGATTATAAGGGAATTTGGTACTGAGTATGCGGTTTTTGTGTACATGTGGGTGTTGGGGGTCTAAAATGTATCTAAACTATGTGTATATGGTTGATGAAATTGATGTAAAATGTTTTGGTGTGAATTGAGGGGTTGAAAGGGTCATGGATTCTTGTGTGCGTGCGTAAACAAATTTAGGGTCTGCATTTCTCGCTCAGGCGAGCCAGGCTCGCCTAGGCGAGATTAACAGAGACGCAAATCCTGTGGTTACGCGAATAACTCGCTTAGGCGGGGAAATCTGGTTCTGAGCGACACGTCATCTCGCTCCGGCGAGTGTGCCTCGCTCAGGCGAGAATTCGAGTATGTTGCAGGGTGTCTTTGGAGGCATCTCGCTCAGGTGAGAGTCCTTCGCCTGAGCGAGTTAAAGAGGAATGCTTGCGTTGTTTTGGAGAACTTGTCGCCTGGACGAGGTAATTGTTATCCTGGGTGAGCGAGGGTCTCGCCCAAGCGAGTGTGAGCTCGCTTAAGCGAGATTACGTAGGCTGCAGAGGTTCTAGAGGCTCGCTCAAGCTAGTGGGTCTAGCTTAAGCGAGATAAGCTGGAGTGGTTGAATAAAGGCTCTTAGTTTAAGCGAGCAAGGGTGAAGTTGTACGTTTTAAGGCAGGTGTTTCTGTTGTATTAATGAGATGAGATGGAACTTGCAAGGAGTGGTTTACATGGCTCTTAGGATATCTCAATGGTGGGCTTGCTGGTGTTCCATGGGTTGTGGCCTGGAACGTATCCTTGAGTTGTGGCTCGGGATAGGGGTTAAGCACGTGGCATTCTATGGGTTGTGGTTCGGAATGACTTCCCTTGAGTTGTGGCCCGGGATAGCGGATGAACACGAGGAACCTTGAGTTGTGGCTCGGGTTGGCGAGTGTTGCCGGTGGGAGTGTGCTGGTTGTGGCCAGTACGGATGGGTGTACGGATGGGTCCAGATGGATTGCCCTCCTCAGTGTTTTGATGACGAGTTTGGTAGTCTTGGGACGTTACAGACTATGTTCATACCTGGGAACTCCACCTGGCGTTGTGGTGTGTGATCCGTAGCATGGTTTCCGCACGTGCTCTATCGATTGTGGCCGATAGGTGTGGTAGCAGGGCGCTTTGAGATACTTAATAGGAGATGTAGAACACTGCTAACATGGTTATGGCCATGTGAAAGAATTGGAACGAGGTTCCCTAATGTACTTTAATATACATGGTGGTGGCCATGTGGAGGGAAGGTAACGAGTCTTCCACGAGGTGCATCGGTGTACATGGTGGTGGCCATGTGATGGAAATGGAGTAATGTTCTGTGGGAAATGAAAGGATCTTATATATGGTTGTGGCCATGCAGTATAAAGGAAGAGTTTTTGTTATGGTTATATTATTTTATCGATTATACATGTATATGTGTGTTTGGTATATTTTTATGTGTTTCATCTGTTAGCTCACCCTATCTGCTTATGTTTGGCGATGATCGTGTACGCGGTACACGTGAGTAGGTGATGATGCAAGTGGAGCTGGTGAGGCTTAACTGCGGAGAGGGGATGATCATGGGACTTTATTACTATGTTTTATTGGTTTTGGATTTTTAAATGATATGTAAACTTTTAAGAGACACTTGAACATTGTTTCACTTTATAAGCTATGGAACGATGTTTTATTATATGATAATAAAAGTTTTAAATTTCCCTGTGTTTTGGGAAATGAGGTATTATTAATTGTTATGTAATTAATTACTTTATTTAATTTTTTTTAAATTCGTAATATCTTGACGGGATGTTACACGCTCTGCTAGGGTTTGCTCTCAAGTCTTAGTCAAGCAAGCTCAAGCACTTTCCACTCCGCGTAAGTTGTTTCAACCCATATGCTTTATTTTTTTTAGTTGAGCTTTGTGTTTCCAACTAGGGATAACTGTAGTAATCTGTTCTTGCTCCACTGTCTTTGTTTTCAGCTCGCTGAACTTCCCTAGGATTCGTCGTACTCCTCTGTTCGTACTCAAGATTTCCATTAGTAGCTCTTTCCAGGTAAGGGAAGCTAGGGTTCACTCTTTTATTATGTTTTTCTGCTTGAGTCACTGTTATTTCACCATGGTATGTCTTGTGCGTTGTTGTGAACTTGTGAAATGCATTATTGGACTGTTTGGATCTTTTCGTGGGGCTGCGCACAAGAGAACAATGGTGAGCACTGGTTTTCTCGCCTAGGCGAGACTAACAGGAGCTCGCTTTGATTTTTGTGCGCGAGCTGTTGCTTGAGCGACGAGTCTCTGTTTTGAGCGAGGTAGAGTCTTGCTTAGGCGAGGAGGTCTCGCATAAGCGAGAGAGCGCAGAAAGCCACTGTTTCCCTTTTCGAGCCCGAGCCTAGGCGAAGGGAGCTCGCCTGAGCGAGAGGACTCTCTCGCTTGACCGAGACCCTTCTGCCTAAGCGAGAAGCTGGGCGAGGAGTGCGTTTGTTCTGTGGTTTCTTTGTTTTGGGATATTGGACATATGTCTGGACTGATTATATATTCTATAGCATGAATTGAGTGATTTTAGTATGAGCAAGATGAATTATGGTTTGTGGCTTATGAGTTTAACATGATTTGAGTATGATCTATGTATGGGATGATTCATGGGCTAAAGATGATGAATTTTGGCATGGTTTTGGAATGGAAAATGATTGAAGGTTGGTTATAAATGTTGGCATGAGATTCATATGCATGGCCAATACATATTGGATGGTTAAACATGATTGATGTGTGGTTAAGGCGTAATTCCATGAGCCTCTAAGTGAGACCTCATGGTGGTGCCTCAGTTTGTCGGAACGTAATTCCATGACCTCTGTTAGTAGGAGTTCATGGTGGTGCCCCATCTATATAATTTAGTAAGGATTCAAGGTAAGGTTGCATCCTGACACTCTAAGGAATGAGTTAGTCTCACATAGAGCGGACTAACTCCTATGGTGAGAGTAGCAAGAAACCCGAAACCCATTGAAGGCTAACCATGTGTGTGGGGGTTAAGACATCGTAACACTTAGCTCGGGGGTGAGCAGCTCGGTAGAGTAGGGAAATCCACCACAAGTGTAAGCATCCGTTGAATCTGACTAAGTTATATGTATCCGGATGAGTCGTGTCTGATTCTTAGTGTATTGCTTGCAAGTCATAACATGATTGAATGACATATGTATCTTGAACTATGAAATTGTATGTAACTACATGATAAACTATTTTTCGGCTCTAGCTTACCCTTTTGTTGTTTGTTGAATGTCCTGTATGTGTGGTTTTTTTCTCTTTTGTGATGATCATCAACTTGTTGATGTGAGTAGATGCGAGAAACCCTCGTGGTCAACAGGGGAATAGTGACTTCGCTGCATAGCCCGACTGGGCTGGATCCCGCTTAATGGGCTTTTCTCTTAGGGTGATGGCCCATGTATTGACTTGTTTTAATTTTCATTGTATTATTGTTGGATTATGTACCCTGTCTTGTATTGCCATCGTGGTGTGCCTCAAGATTTTCTTTATGAATCCTTGGATATCTTTAAGGAGTGAGTTTATACTCTGAACCTTAACTCGTAATATTATATTATGTGACGTGTCATTTAAGTAAGTCTATTTATTAAATGGGACATTACATAAACCAAATGTTTAAAAAATAAATCAACTCATTAAGAACATCTAATAATAATATAAATAAAGTAAAATAAATACGGATAATAGAGTAAATTAACAATACTAAATAATAGATAAACCACCTTTTTAGACATTTTTTTAATAAAATAAATGTGGATAATACAATAAATATTTTAATATCTTCTTTCTTTATATTATAATAAATGGTTTAGTGTGATTTTACTTAAACTTGTAAAATTGGTATTCGATCCTCTCTAAAACTTAAATATATTTTGCTTTCGATCTTTAAAAATAAATAAATATAATATTTTACCTATTGCTAATATTTTTGGATTTATTAAACGGTGTTTCAAATTAATATTTGAATTAGAATGTATTAAAATGGTGCAAACAATTCAAATATCATCCTAAAATGAGTTTGATACATATAAAAAATATACTACAATTAATTTAAGAAGACTATATCTATTTACTTTTAAATTTAGAAACTAATACATGAACGAATATCAATTTCACATAACTAAAAATATATTTAATTCATAATAAAAAAAAAGCGTTGGTAACTATTTTCCAAACATAAGATGAAGTGGAACTTTAAAAAATGTCAAATTTATAGAGTTGTCAAAACGGGTAACCTGATCCGACCCGACTTGACCCACCATGGGTTGATCATTTAGTGAGCCAACCCAACCCGACTCATCTATTAGTGAGCCAAAAAAATTTGAACTCGGCCCAGCCCGTCACGGGTTGGTGGGTTAAACGGGTTGGCTCACAGACTCACTTAATTAAAAAGAATGCAAATTTTTTTATCTTTTTTTCGGTCAAAACTAAATTATAATTCTAATTAAAATCTAAATAAACTTTAATACAATTCAAACACAAACCAAAATCACAAAAATACTATCTATGTGTTGGCTAAAAAAAATAACCTACAATGACCCAAATGTAAAGCCCAACTTAACAAAAAAAACACTTGTATAATCCTTTATTTGCGGGTTGGTGAGCCAACCCGGCTCACTACGAGTTCAATCTGAGTGAGTCTGGTTTTATGTGAGCCAGATAAAAAATCAACCTGTATTAAAATTTGTAAAAAAAAATTAACTTAACTTGATCCGAACCCATGATAAATTAAATTAGCTCCAGAATTTCAATCCATTTTAACAAATTTAATACTATTTTAACTATGTTATAACTATCGGGAATAAGTGATAATAGCTTAGAAGGGCTTCTCGGTACTTCCAGCAGAGGAGCAGGAGAACGAGGAAAGTAAATAGTGTATAAGATGATGATGTATAATTGAAAACAAGAGTGGATAAGATTTTTGTACTAAATCTATTATAATATTCATTTGTTGATTTTATCTTATCCTATGTGACCAATTTCATGGAACCTGATTGGTTGACTATAAAATATTTTTATTTTATCTTATTTTTCATAATCATTAGATGGTAAAAGTAATTTTTAACTAGGAGAAATTACATTAAAGATTTGGAATAGTTTTAATTTTATCAAATTTTATATATTTTTATGAGTTTCCTGAAATATTTTTATATATTATTTTCAATAATTAATTAGCTGTTAAATCTATTTTTTTGAAAAATTAATATAATATTTGAAATTAAATGTGTTAAATTAAAATAATTTACTTGTAACTTTTTAAAAATATTTTGACTCTAAAATTGTCTATTTAACCGCGTACAGTAATTATGTGTCAGAAACTATCTGGATAAAGACCAAAAGAAAAATCAATCCTATAATTATTATTAAATATTTAGAGTATATTTAGTAGTGAAAATAATACTGAAGTTGGAGGTGGTAAGAAAAGATAGATTATCCTAACCTTTAACTTCTAATTCAGTTTTTTCCTCGTAATAATAAGATATATATTTAATCAATATAACAAGTTAAAAAATATACAGAAAAAAGAAAATTATATTCTCTTCTTACAGAAAAATATCTGCGTTGGTTAAGTGGTCAAATTTTTTTATATATAAGACATAATTGCATATATTACCACTTGTGTTTTATGCTTTTATAAATTTTATCACTCAACTTTTAATTTTATCATCACATTTTAGGTATTATGTACCCATATAGTAAATATAAATAACTGATAATGCATCATGAAACATTTTTAAGAAAATGAAATAAGATAAAAACAAATGAGTTCATAAAATTTGGTTTAACAAAATCACATTATTTTAATTTTTCTAAATCATTTTCTTGGTAACATATTATCTCATCATTAAAAATCTAATGGATTAGTAAACCATGTGAACAATTGAAACTTTCAATAATAAAGTAAAAAATAGTAATTAAACAATAAAGTATATAATTCAATAATCTATATATAGTAAACATAGTACAATCTATATATAAGTAAGTGCTTCTATGTTACCTAAGACATGGCCGTGTTTCTGCATAAAAAAGATAATCCAAGTTTACATATTAATGAACTTAACCTATTAACTGTTTTTTCTTTTGTATTTTTTACACGAGAGAAACTACCTTTTAAATTCAAATTTTTATTTTGTTAGATTATGAATAATTTTTTATATTTGTCACGACATATATAGCAATACTCCATGTATCTAGAAATCAATATTAATTTTATCATAATAATCCATGATTAAAAAAAATACTTTTACATTTTCAAAACATTTCTATTTAATTTTCTTAAGCATCCAACATATATTATAAGTAAAAAATAATTCTCCCTCCACAAACAAGTTAGTAAAGCTAAGTTTAACCCAAAATGTAAATTTCTTTCACAGACAATAAAAAAAATTCACCATATATTCTTACAACATTAAATGGGTGTCTAAATACATTAGAAGTATGTAATCTTATTGATAAAAAAAAACATGATAACCGAAAATCCTCAAAAAAGAAAGATTGAGAAGCCATTAAAAGAAAAAAAAAAAATATATATATATTTATATATATATATAAATATATATATATATATATATATATATATATATATATATA